>Ga0190271_10000023_pt1 | contig 116687 bp, 92 predicted proteins | sample Popmic356T_FD_133747 | JGI IMG/M metagenome (GOLD analysis project Ga0190271, IMG submission 133747) | Populus adjacent soil microbial communities from riparian zone of Weber River, Utah, USA - 356 T | ecosystem: Environmental > Terrestrial > Soil > Riparian zone | place: USA: Utah | collected...
AGAAATGGCAAATGGTACGTCTGCATAAAAATGATTATCCAGAGATTTTGTATGTGGGTCTAAGTGCTCAATGTCCTGTGGATAAGGTCGGGTCTTCATCTATTTTTGAAGAACTAAGTCTAAGCAACAAAAGCGTAACCGACTTCAGGCTAGGCAAAGAATAAAAAAGAGGTAAATTCTCTAACCGGGGTTCATAGGTAAGAATTTCATCCGTGGATTAATCTCAAATCATGCAAGTGCTGATATAACATCAAACGACTAATACCTGTGACAAGTTAAAATAGTGATATGAGAAAAATGAAACCTCTTTCAGCGTATCAAAAAGAAATCTACGGAGAAATATTAGGTGAATTTTTCAATCCGATAATCTCCACTAACCACAATAAATAATTTAATACAAAACAGTTAAAGTTAACCACCAATACTGCATCCGATTCCAGCCTCAATAATTAACTTTCGCATTTGTCAATATTTTTTGTTCTATTATAATCTGGTAAAGGTGTCTTAATCTAAAATCACCTTGATTTTTGACGTCTGAATAGATGAATTTTTTTCTCTCCAAATCATCAATTATAGACTCTATAATCAATAAAAAGCGATTTAAATGTTCAATTATTCCTGCTGATCGGTACTTTAAAAGCTTCGGTAAAACCGAAGCTTTTTTGTTTGTAGCTTCAGTTTATATCCTTTTTTCTGATCGATACCAACTTCCTTGCGAAAGTCTTTGTGCCCAAAGTCCTAAGCAGTGGGCATGATTGGTGCTTTACTAAAATGATTATTGAATAATTAATTTATTGTGTTTTTGGAAAACAGAAGTTACCCAAAACAGTTCCCCAATCGCTAAGACTTGCGCCCAATGCCATTAAGTTAAGGGTTTTTAGCCACAGATAAGCACAGATAAACACGGATTTTCGTATCTGTGTGTATCCTTTCTATCTGTGGTTAAATTATTTTCTTATGCCTTATGGCTTAACTTAATGACATTGGACTTGCGGCAGTGTGAGTAATGCTAGTAATCAAAAGAAGACTGTATCCTGAAATTAACATTTTATGTATTTTTTAAAATATACTCATTCATTTAATTGTGAATATTGATGTCTATATTAAATTACATATTTATTATTTAGAATAATTATAAATTGATATATTTGAGCCCAATCTAAAATAACATTTATGAACAAAAATTTCTCGATTCTACTGATTGCGTGCAGTCTTATCCTAAACTTCTCCTGTAAGAAGAGTCTTAATGAGGCACAAACCGATCATTCCCGCTTAGATTCTTTAAATAAAAGTGCCTTCATTGGGATTGATCAGGCTAAAAGCTATGCGCTAAGTTTAAATCGTAAACCCAGTGGTAAATTAATGTCGGGCTCCTTTGCCTCGGTTTCTAATTTGGCAAGCCGGATGGGAACTTCCAGTGAGACGAATAACGTAGATACCGTTTTTACGGTAAAAGATCGGGCTGGCATTAACGCCTTCTATATTATCAATTTTAAACCGAACGGATTTTGTATCGTATCTGCTGATGAAAGGGCACCATCGTTACTCGCATATTCTGAGACTGCCTCATTCAACAAAGACAATGGAACGGAAGGTATACTGAGTTGGATGAATGATGTTAAGCATAGCATAGAGAACATTCGTGCAAATCAATTTGCAATTAAACCCACTGCTACTTCTGGTGTAGCCAGTTCAAATAGTAAAAAAACAACCTCCTGGGTGAAGGAGCAATTGCCTGCAACCAGCGATGTAGCCATTTCAAGTGGTAAAAAAACAGCCGCTTGGGTGAATGGTCAATTGCCTGCAACCAGCGATGATAATGTTCTGATCGAACATAAAGATCCTTTGGTACAAACTTACTGGGGACAAGGTGACGGATACAATGACCAATGTGACTATATGAGTTGCGGAAACACCTACGCAACCAACGGCAGGGCGGTTACCGGATGTGTAGCAACAGCCATCGCCCAGATTGCGGCCTATCATCAGTTCCCGTCTTCTTACAACTGGAGTTCCATGTCTAATTATTACGGAACACCCGAAACGGCCAGATTAATGCATAACATCGGCGTAGCGGTAGATATGGACTATAAATGTGACGGGTCGGGAACAAATGGCGGTACAAAAACTGTTGATGGTTTTAATTTATTAGGTTACTCCATGTCCAAAAGGGAATTCAAGGCATTCTCTGCCACCGATCCGACCAATGATTTTTTAAACGAACTGCGCGCTAACAGGCCTTTTATCATTTCCGGAGGCAGAAAGGGTTCCTTTATTTTCTTTGATACCTATAAAGGCGGTCATGAATGGGTATGCGATGGATTTTACCGCTATGAATATACCCGTATTGTGCAAATACCTGTAGATGACTATTTTGACGAACGCGTCGAAGTAACTTATCCAACTTATTTTCATATGAACTGGGGTTGGAACGGTTCTTATAACGGATGGTATATGGTTGGGGATTTTGGGCCTACGATTACTAACTTCCGGGATGTTTACAGAGATGATTTTGAGGGTACTTACAATTACAAAAATATCATGTACTACAATATAAAACCGTTATGAGAAAAATGACAAGAGTAATAGCTTTAATCTTTATGATCTACCCGTTGTTTTCCTGCAAAAAGAAGGTTGCAAATGTTTCAGTGGAAACAAGTGTGATGTTTGCTGTAAAAAATAATGTACAGGCAGATCTTCTGGCTCCGGAGACTGCAAACGGATTCAATCAGCAAAACATACAGATTTTTAACCTAATAGATGGTACGTATCAGCTGATAAACAAACCATCAATGGATTTTCCAAAAAATATTAAAATATTCAAGAAGCAGAATGCAGCGGAATATCAACTTGAATTATTCGTAAACACCGAAACAGATAAAAGCGGGATAAGTTATACCCTCATCCAATTTGGGGAGAATAAGCCGGATACAGTCAAGGCAGAAATCGTAAGAAACGGGGGTTCAATCGGATTAGGAAAGGTCTGGTTAAATAACGCGCTGATAGACAGAATTACCCCAACTGTTATTGTCAAATAATTGATATGCGATAATGTAAGTATTTGAACATAAGTCGAACATCCTACTGAGCAAAAAAAAGTATAAAAAGGAATCCCATTGCCGGTGAGTACAATGGGATTCCTTTTTAGTTCTGAAAGTATATTTTTTAACTTGTTTATGGGATGCAAATTTCGCCCCTGTAGGGGTAATAGCTATATCCTCAAGTTAATAACTGATTTTAGTTACCAGGATCTTTCACTTTCTCCACCACGTCTTGTATATTCTGCGGTAAATTTGAAAGTAAATTATAACCCGTTGCACTTTCTATATCGCGTACAGACACAATATAGTTCTTCCAGCTTGGATTTGTGCTGTTGATGTTGGGTGTATTGATGGCAATAACCCGTGTCGAACTACTCACGCGGCTGATATCTTGATCTCCCGTTTTTAGCAGTACTGCCACTTTCCATACGTTTGCCGGAACGGTTACTTTGCCATTGTTGATGGTGTTCACTACCGATGCGCTTGCAGAACCGATGCCGCCTGTGCCATAACTGCCCATGATCACATAAACCTCGTATCCGTTCAATGCCTGGGCGCGGAGATAGCTTTCAAAAGATTCCCATGTTTTCTGGTTGTTGTTCGGTGCCTGAGGGATCATGTTGGTCATCAGGAAAGTTGCTGAATTGGCAGTACTTGAGCTTGTACGGTCACCGCTTGGACAGTTATGCCCCCTGTCAAAACCGGAACCTGAATAGCTGTTGCTCTGTACCTGGTACCAATTTGCCGGCAGGCCTGTAAATGAAGCGAAATCGTCTTTTCTGCTTGCTGCACCAGTAAAGTTGTTCGGATCCAAATGCCAGCTTACCCAGTTTGGTGTCCCGCGGGTCATGCTGTAACTCTCGGTATAATATTTTTGATCGATCAGGTAATTTTCTGCTGAAACCAGGTTGGCCGTAGCGCCTGATGGGTTACCAAAAAGTAGGTTAGAATTATCACCTCCGGCCGGCGGTGCATCCGCACCTGCATCAGGCGTGCCTCTTCCAGGAGTTGCTGAGGAACCGCCGTTATCCACAGGATCCGTATCCGCTCCACCTACGGTAATGCCCGGATCACCTGTACCTTTAAAGATGATATCGTCGATATTGATCCTGGTTGTACCGGCTTTTTTGATCTGAAAGCGTATTTTGCCTGTTGTATTCACCTTAAAGGAATCGGTAACCAGTGTGGTGCTGGTTTCTGTAATATCAGTACCTAACTGCGTGAAGGTTTTACCGCCATCGGTGGAAGCCAGAAGCTGCCAGGTTGAACTGGCATCGGTTCCATATTTGGCATGTGAAACGTAAATCATTTGAGTGCCTGCGATATCAAAGTTCATAGACAGGTAACCTGTTCTTAACCGGACAGACTTCGCGCCGTCCTTAGCATCAGCTGCAAGATTGCCCAGCAACGCATCGCTCAATGTCCATTTGCCGGTTAGTAGCTGAACGCTGTCTAACGCATAAGCGCCTTTGCTGCCAGATTCGAAAGTCTCCGTTATGGCATAAGCCGTTGGCGCTTTTGGTGGTGGTGTGGTTGGTGTTTCATCTCCGATGCTTGTTTTTTTTGAACAGGAGGATAGGATCAGGATGCCGATAAATCCTGAATAGGTAAGGATGTTTTTTAATTTCATGCTTTGATTTTAATGTCTGGTTGTTCGCGTTAACGTAGATCATTTTTCAATGCGCCGCGAAGATATGGAGAAAAGATGTCTGTTGTGTTAAGTTAATATTAACAAAGTGCAGGGTAATTGCAATTGGGTAGAATGCTGGTGTTTAATGCTTGTTTCGCCACGGTAACTACCTGTTTCACCACGTTAATGATTGGTTTTTATTTTTTTACCTGATTTCTTTGGCTGAATTGATAGGGGAAGTCTCTGTTAACCAGCCCAAATTAATTAATTGTTATAAACTGGTCCGGCAAATTTATACTTACTGTTTTCTCAGCTTTTGCTGTATAATCGGTACGCCTGGTACAAAGTATCGGGTTTCAATTTTTATTAAGTTTTGAAAGCACAAGTCAGCCACAACAGTTCCCCAACCGCTAAGACTTGCGCCAGGAAAGGGGTACTTCACTGGAGTCCAAGTTTTTTAATCTTGGCTCCTGTTTTTTATTCTCTATTTGATTTATGCTTTGATAAAATGATTATTAAGGATAATTAATTTATTAAATTTTTGAAAGCACAAGTCAGCCGCAACAGTTCCCCAATAGCTAAGAGTAGTTATTAGCGTATGCATGGGCTGAGTTTTGGCATGGATATGCATAATGGTGAAAAATTCCAGTGGTCGAAGATAAATTTTAATCCCTTCAGCTATTTCTAACCTATGATTCACTGCTGCCAAATGAATATATGGTCAACATCAGCGGCTTTAATGATAAAGAATTTAATGTCGGTACAATGTAAATCTGGATACAGCCTATCTTAAGATCAGCAATTCAGCCATTGGAAGCTATGACAATATTCCTGATTATAATAACTAGGTTTTTTTAAAATAGCTTTATTACAGATTTTTATAGTCTTTGTTGAGCTTTTGTGCTTCTTCCAAAAGAAAAGTAGCATAGCCCTTTGGTTTAAGCTGATCGCTTTTTAGATAAACGGGGACATTATAGTTGTGTTCTGTTCCGCCGGTTAATGCAAAAACTTTATGGTCAATTTCTACCAGATAGTTAATCCCACCTGTATAGTAAACCCTTACTTTTTTTACTTTGAAAGGCCAGTTTGGATAATATTCTGCACTTAAGGACCTTGATTTGGAGATCAGCTTAATAGCAAGAAACTTTAAAGATCGACTGTTTAAAGGCTGATAGCCCTCGCTGATGGGCACTTTCTTTTCAGCATAATCTAATTTTCCGAGATTAACCTCTTTTAAAAGCAGGTAGCCTGCAAAATCAGAATAAAATGATTTACCCATTTCGCCCAAGCCGTGTGTGAAAAATCTTGCAATTGCGGCAGCCCCCAATTCGATACAGCCGATTGCTTTTGTGATGGCCAGCTCATCTTCCTCAAGGTAGGTGCGCTGTTCGGATTCGGTGTAAAAGCTGTCCAGAAAATCCTCAAATTTTTCAAACGGATTGACGCCCTGGTGATCTGCCTTGACAACAGTATCAATATAATAGTACCTTCCGTTTCTGGCAAACTCTGTAATGATCGACATAAATTCCCTGAACTGTTTATCTGATTTTAGATACAGCAGTCCTTCAGCGACCATCTGGTTCTCCTGCATACTTTCCTGTTCGTTGGAATATTGGACAAGTGTTTCCAGTAATTCCTGAATGTCATGTCCGTTTCCGAAAGTTGAAAAATAGTTCTTCTTTCCTTCTGTTTCGGGGAAAGTACCATTCAAATGTTTATGCCTTAACATTAACAATATTTTAAGGATACGCTCAAATCCAGAGGCGAGTAGCTGAAGTGTAATATGATGATTGTAGTTTATGTTTTTTTCCTTTTTCAGGATCAAAAGGCCAGATTTTATGTAGTGGAAAGAGGCATCTATTTCTATCCGTATTGCATTTTCTTTGATGTACTCTTCTTGTTTTATCATCCTTTCTTTATCATTTGGATCTCGTACTTAAATTCGTATGTCTTGCCAAGTTACCCTAAAGTTAGTAATTTTTTGATTTGGCTTCGACTAGGGATTCAGCCATGTTGTTTGCTGGAATGTTTTATTATAGAATTGATACACGGAAGAAGAATACGAACTTCAAGAGTTTAAATGAACTTCTCTCTCCAAACCTTCAATTTAGGTTCTCTAAGCAATTCAAAAGCCCTCACCATCCGCAAGGGCTTAAATTTAGTTTACCCATTCCTCACTCAAAACTTCCTTTCCCATCAGCAACATAGCTGTAAATAACCATATATTCCTTTCCGTTCTTTTGGAAATGCCCGATAGGAATATCACCTTTTTCGAAGTAGGCCGATTTACTTTCGAATGGAATACCGCAAAGCATGGTATTTGGTTCTATTTGATGATAAACAACATCGTTTCTATGGTTTGCAATGGAGATTAATGCTGATAAACTTTTACTCGATCCTTTTTGGTTACACCTTGGATGGTGCGGGTGCTGATTGGCCGATACCCAGGAACCGGGTACCATCGGTTTATAAAATTTACTTAAAGGGATATCGAAGCGGCGTGGCAAAAAACAAGAAGCTATTGCTCCATTGGTGGCGATGGTTCCGGTTTCTATAAAGAAATGGGTAATTCGAATCCAATGCCGGGTGAGCTGATATACATATTCCCGAATGGAATTTTGCCCATCCTCTAAAAATTCTGCCCATCCGGTGTAGCGTGGCAAAGTCATCATGATTTCTGAAACATGGCCATCAATATGATGTAAGGTAGCCTTTACTGCGCAAATGGCAGGTAATACATTCATGTTGGCTGATTCAGCTACAACCTGAGCAGGGAGCTGTGTGTTTTGGTTTTTACTTTTGGTAGTTCGCATAACCGTAAAATAAAGTATCCTGGTCGCTGCGAACTACCAAATAACTCTTCACAGAGAAATTGAAAATGTGGGGCTACCACTCGACCAGGAATATTGTTAAAGAAATTTAATTGATTTTAGCTCTGTGTTTAAGTGAATGATGATATTAATTAGTAATTCGCATAAGCAATTTAGAAATAATATCTCAAATCACAAAGAAAAATCTTAATTATTAAATTTGGTTTATCATCAGCGTTTAAAGTAGATTCGGTCATTCCCCACCTTTTGTTTAATTATAATCCGGTCAAGGTGAACCAATACAAAATCACTTTGATTTTTAACCCCTCACTAAATGATTTTTCCGATCCAAATCCTCAGTAATCGGTTCTATAAGCAATAAAAAGAGATTTTAAATGTTCAAAGTATTCCTGCTATTGTTCAGTCTGACAAGGGCAAGAGCAGATTAGTTTAGGTTAATTATTTCAATTAATCGTTTTAATTGAATATCGGATCCTTCTAAAGCCTGTTCTTCATCTTCCGAAATATAAATATCTGGCTTGGTACCATTTCCGTCTAATGTTTTTCCATTTCTTTGAAATGATAACATGGTAGAAAGGCTAACTTGAATGTTTGAATGGTTTAGGTTTATCTTTTTTGAGTTTCCGCTGGAACCATCTGTAGTTGTTCCCACTATCTTAACATTCGGTAGTCCTTTAAATGCACTTGTGAAAACGCTGGCAGCACTAAAACTATGCTCATTTACCAAAATATAAATTGGTCTTGCATATGGTTTATTTCCACATTTTAAAACCATGTAATGAGGGTTACTGAATTTAGCTGCATCAAATTCTTTTTCTTTTACAAAACCTTTAGAAAACAAGGCAATTGATTTTCTATCTAGATCATTGAATTTGTTTGAAGAATATGGATATAGAAACCGGTCAGACATAGAATTATGAACAATATTTCGTTCATTAGTGCGTAAATAAGCAACGTTTGCAACCCATGGCGAATTTGGTTTTGGAATAATATATGAAGCAAACTTTTGAATTAAGTCTCTGCTTCCACCTGGGTTAAATCGAAGATCAATAATAAGCGCCCTGGTAAAATTAAATGCAGTAAATGTTGATTCGATAAATTTTTCTAAGCCACCAACTTCATCAAAACTGTACATTTCTGGTAATGATATTAAACCAATATTCCCCTTTATTAAAGTTGAAATACTTTTGAAATCGCCCTTTTTAATATTTACAGCATTTAAAGCAGCATTTCGCTCTAATTTAGACCGGTAAAGAAAAGACTCGTTTTGGAGCTGTACTATTTCAGTCGTATCTGTTTTGCCATTAGTAAAAGTAATTTTAATCTGTGCAGGTAATTTCAGGTTATTTATCAGATAAAGCTTTCCAGGTTGTTGTATTGCAGCCACACCATGGGCGAACTTTGCTTCTTTTGGAGCCATTTTAGATTTATATACCAGTGAATCAATCATTGAATGTACAGGCAGATCGTTTATTGATTTTACAAAAGGGAAATCAACATGGTAATATTTGTAGGTTCCATCATTTCTCATGCTTTTAAGGGCTATGGCTTTCTGATTCAATGGTGCTACTGAAAAGGGGAGTTGTAATGAATATGTTGGATGCTTGTCTTTTTCAAATGATTCGTTCTTCACGCTCGAATGGCGATCTCCAGTTTTTGCCATTATTTTTGCCAGTTCATATGCCAGGTAATCTACATTTATTTCGCCGGTTGATTTTTTGATGATCGTTTTAAGTGAATCCATAGCGCCTTTATAATCATAATTTGCCAGATGCACATAAGAAGATTGTTTTTCAAGCAATTGCTGAAATTCCGAGACATCTGCAATTGATTGTGCGATAGTTAGCATTTTTTGTGTTTGTTTACCAGCCTTAGCGTATGCCAAAACCTGTTGTCTGTTTGCTTGTGTATAGGTTCCGGTTACCGTTATTTTCTGTTCAGAATTAGAAAGTAAAAGTTCTACCTTTTCATTAGGAGGAGAGCCCATTTCAGTTAATACCTCAATTAAATCTTCCGAAAATCGTTTTTGCCATTTATCACCATGTTTCTGTTTACAAAAATCTAATAGTTCTTTAGCGGTATAGCTATCTAATTTTTCTAAAGTGTACCATTCAGCATTAAATTGTACAATAGGTTGCTGGTTTTCCCATTTCACTGCCGTAAAGGGAGAAGCTTTTTCGAGTTGTAATTTTTGACCAAAACCAAATACTGAAACGAAGCATAAAGCGAATAGGGTAAAGTAAGTTTTCATCTGTCTGTTAATTCAAATCCAACCAAATCTATCTTTATGTGCACAGGCTTAACAAAGAGATCGACAAACATAGCTTTACAATAGATGATCACTATATACTGCCTGATTTAACTAAATCGCATTTCTCTATATTTACAGCGCAAGTATTTTAATGCTAAGAATATGCTACAGCTTTCTAATCCTATAATAAAAAGAATCAAACTTCTAATCGCCTCTATTTTTATAACGTACATAGTTGTTCGGATTATTCAAACAGCCATTTACACTTTGCCTCATGATTGGCTTTTTTTTATAACCAGCGATGCAATTGAAAATTTTGTAGGTACTGCTATTGCTTTTTCTTTGTATTACTATGTTTTTAAATTAAGTAGCATTTGGCAACGCATAATATTCATAATATTTTTTGTCTCTGCACTCTTTATAATAGCATTATTTAAAGACTTTAGAATTCATAATCTTTACTCTGTTGAACAATCATTCGACTACTTTACCAATTTCCTGGGCAAAACCTTACTGTTTTATGTCTTTTTTTATGGTTTAAATAAATTAGATGCCATTAATCAATACAGAAAGCTAGAACTTGAACTAAAGGAAGCGAGAGCGCAATTGCTTCGGAATCAAATGAATCCTCATTTTCTGTTCAATGCATTTAATTCTCTATATAGTTTGTGTCTTAAAAATAGCAATGAAGCCGCAGAATATGTGCTCAAATTATCAGGCATGATGCGTTATTTAACTGACGAAATTCATCTTAATAAAGTGCCCCTAACCAGAGAATTAAATTTTATCAAAGCATATATCGATATTGAAAAAATGCGGTTCGGAAAAGACGTGTCTATTCAATTCATCACCAACGCAAATGTAAATGATGGTAGGTTAATAGAACCATTTCTTTTGATTACCCTTGTTGAAAATGCTTTTAAACATGGATTTTATACCAACGATAAAAAAGCCTTTGTAAACATAGAGTTGGTTTTAGAAGTAAATGAACTTATGTTTTGTGTTGAAAATAGTGTTTTTGAGAAACAACATTTTCAAGAAAGCAAACGAAAGGGAAAGGGGCTTAACAACTTAAGGCAACGGTTAGCACTGTTATATCCTAAAAAATCCAGCCTGGAAATAAACAATGCAAATAACAGATATAAAACCGAACTCAAACTTACTTTAAGCTAAATGAACTTGTATAAAGCAATAATAATTGATGATGAACATTTGGCTATTGATGTTATCGCTCATCATTTAACTAAATTCACCAATTTTGAGGTCGTTAAAACATTTACAGATTCCGTTGAGGCCTTTAATTATTTAAAGGATGGTCATCAGGTTGATATTGTTTTTACTGATATTGCCATGCCTGAAATATCCGGTGTAGAACTTGTTAAACTTTTGAAAAGTAAGGTTATGTTTGTGATGACGACTTCCTTTAGCGAGTATGCCGTTGAAAGTTTTGACCTTGAGGTTATCGATTACCTTTTAAAACCTATATCTTTTGAGCGTTTCGCAAAAACTATTAATCGCTTCGAAAATCTCCATGTAAAGAGTGGAAGGGAAAAGTTAGAACCATCTTTTTTTATTAAGGAGGGCGATGAATTCATCAAGATTTTAGTTAAAAATATAGATTATATTGAAGGTTTAAAAGACTATGCTAAAATAGTTACCGGTAATAATTATGGCTTGGTTTTAAAAACACTAAAATCGATTGAAGTCCTGTTAAAGCCTTATGATTTTATGAGAGTTCACAAATCCTATATTGTTCCCCTATCTAAGATAAGCCAGTATAACGGAAAATGTGTATTTGTAAACAATGCTGAAATTCCGGTAGGCAGTAACTACAGAGCAGATTTAATGGTTTATTTAAATCGTAATAAACTATAATCGTATTATTTATAATGCAAAATTTTCAGTTTGGTAAAGTGGGAATAGCAGATTAGTTTGAACACCCGTTATAGCTTTAAATCTAAAACGTCATTTTGACTTACAATAATTCGTTTTAGACTAATTTCAGTGTTTATGCAATGCCCACTTTTGTATAGTTCATTTAAACAAAGAATTATGCAAAAGACAATTTTCATTATTGGAGCCTCATCCGGGCTGGGCAAATCAACAGCCAAATTATTTCATGCAAATGGCTGGCAGGTAATTGCAACAATGCGCGATCCCGAAAAGGAAAATGAATTGAAAGAACTTCCAAATGTAACCGTAGTTCAATTGGATGTTACTGATTCGGAAAAAATAAAGAATACGATATCAGAGGTTTTGAAGTCCCATGCTGTTGATGTAGTATTAAATAACGCCGGTTATGGTTTGATTGGTCCGCTGGAAGCCTTTACAGATGAGCAAATCCAGACTCAGGTACAGACGAATTTATTTGGCGTGATCAATGTTACAAGAGCATTCATCTCATATTTTAGAGAAAGAAAGAGTGGAACGTTCATCAATATTACCAGTACATTTGGCCTGCTGGGATATCCAACCTGTTCCATTTACAATGCTACCAAATTCGCTGTTGATGGTTTTTCAGAAGGTTTGGCTTATGAATTGGCACAATTTGGAATTTCGGTGAAAGTAGTGGCCCCGGGTGGAATGCAAACTAACTTTGCAGGAAGATCTCTACAGGCTGGAATGCACGAAGCTTACAGTCAACTGGTGACTAAGGTTAGTGAAGGTTATAGCGAAGAGCAGATTGCCAATTACACAAAAGCAGAAGACGTAGCCAAAATCATTTATGATGCAGCTACAGACAATAAAGAACAGCTGAGGTATATTGCCGGCAATGATGCTAAAGGTTTATATCAAGAGCGCCTTGAATTAACTCCGGAAGGACAATTCGAAAAACTCCGTTCCCAGTTCATATTTTAATAGATATAGCCATTCTATAATGGATTGATATGGGAGTGGCTTCTGATGAATTAACTAAATTTGTACAATGAGAAAACATCCTGTCTTATTTGATTCGCTTTCCCAGTTGCATAAGGCGATGGGGCAGACGGCTCCGTCCCATCCGCTGATCAGCGTTATGAATTATGGAGATGCAAAGTTTGATCCAATAGATTTTGAGCATGGCATCATTCTGAATTTTTACAAAATCTCTTTCAAGACGGGTTTTTCAGGGAAACTGAAATATGGTCAGGGGTACTACGATTTTGAAGCAGGCGGAATGTCGTTCATCGCCCCCGGACAGCTTTTGAAAATGCAGGATGAGGAAGCGGACTATAGTGGGATGACGCTCCATATCCACCCGGATTTCTTAAGGTCCTATCCGCTAAATTCCGGGATTAAACAATATGGTTTTTTTAGTTATTCTGCCGCAGAGGCGTTATATCTTTCGGAAAAAGAAAAAGCAACCATCCTGAGCATTTACAGGTTTATACAGGATGAGCTGAATGAGCGTATTGATAAATTCAGCCAGGATGTGATCATTTCGCAAATCGAGTTGCTGCTCAATTATGCAAATCGATTTTATGACCGGCAGTTTCTCACCAGGAAGACTGTGAGCAACGACCTTCTTGCCGGATTGGAACAGCAATTGGATGACTATTTCAGAGGAGAACGTTCTTTAATCAAAGGGCTTCCTGATGTAAACACTTTGGCTGAAAATCTAAAGGTAACGCCAAGATATTTGAGCGATCTGTTGCGAAATCTTGTCGGATTAAATACCCAGCAATTCATACACGAAAAGGTGGTAGAAAAAGCAAAGGAATATCTTGCGAAAAATGAACTTAGCATTGCCGAGATCGCATATCATTTAGGCTTTGAGCACCCGCAGTCATTCAATAAGTTATTTAAAAATAAGACCTCCTTTTCTCCGTCAGATTATAAAAAGAGTTTGCTGAATTAGATTGAAAGACTAAACAACCATAGTGATATGGTAAAAAAGAAAAAATGGACATACAAACTTTTATCACGGAATGGATTGCAGCCAGCAATACATTCAACACAGAAAAATATTTAAGTTTTTATTTACCTGCTGCTATTTTAGACGATCCATCGGTAGGTAGAAAGTTTAAAGGGCATAAAGGAATTCAGCAATATTTTGATGACTACTTTATAGGGTACAATACCCATACAGATCAGGTAGCGCTTAAGATAACAGATCAACAAAATGCGCATTTGGAAGTTCAATTTTCTGGTGATTTTGCGGAAGGTAAAATTGGAGGAACATTTGAATTCAAATTTGAAAACGGTAAAATCTCTTTTGTTAGCGCCAATTTAATTCACTAAATGATATGTTAATGAGTAAAGAAAATTTTGACGAGATTATCCATAAATCGCTGGAAATAAGGAAAAAGTACCATGAACTAGAGCTGCTGCACCACGGAAGTGAGTGGACAGTGGAAGAAGATGCTTTGGCCTACCTTACTGATGCCGGACTGGTTGGACGCAACATTATGTCGCAACAGCAGCGCTGGCCCAAAGCCGGTGCTGAGACAGAACTGGAACATAAACTTGCTGAAAATATCTGGTGGTTAATTGTGTTAGCCGAAAGGTCTGGAATTGACATAAAAGAGGCGGTTGATAAATTTTTGACAAAAATGGATGTTGCGTTAAAGTAGAAACCGTGAGAAAATGAGGATAGCATAATCTAAGGGCTGTTGCAATTAAGGGAGGATTAGCAGATTGTTTGAACACTTTTGACCAGAAGATATATTGCGGAGACTATAGTATTTCGCTCGATACAGATAAGTATACTCGACGGTAGTGCTAAACCTTTATTTAAATATCTAAGAGCCTGTTTAAAATTAAATAAAATTTAATTCGTATGTCAGTCTGAGCGTAGTCGATGACTATTTCAACGCATTAATAAAACACTTCGACTACGCTACAATTGACAGAATCCATTAGCACGGCCGTCATTCCCGCGCAGGCGGGAATCTTAAAGCACTTGCATTACGATTATTCATGAGTTTACCTCGTCTCAAAGGCATTCATGAGCACTCCGTGGTTCCCAATCAGGTTGGGAATGACGATTCCTCGCAGCCTATAATTCACTAAAAATCTGTCATTTATATTGATTTTATACAATAAATTATCTCTCAGTGTGACAGCAAAAGACTATTTATATTTGTTATAGAAATTTAAACAGGCTCTAAATCAGCCAAAGTCTGCCTCTTTCATATTTTGTTAAAAATAATTCGGATAGTTAATCATTACAACATTACCCGATAATAGCATAGTGAAAGAAAACCGCCGCATCTAAGATAGGCGGTTTTCTGATGTTGTGTGTCATCATGCCATATATATGCCCAAAATATTATTCAGTCACATTTAGGGAGTCGATAAGGTTATCCTTAAAGCCAAAATTGAAATTCAGCTTTACCGGACTTCCCGGAAAGGTGCCCGAAACATTTGCTGTCAGTACACCGCTTGACCCAGTCTGTTCATACTTGAGCGGTTCCAGCTCAGATTTGTACGCATCCATTGCATGCCGGATCCATTGATGAATTTCTTGTTTGCCATTATGGGTTTTCCCTTCGTCATGAACGGTGGCAGATTCGGTGAAACAATCCGCGAAAGCCTTGCTATCGTAATTGTGCTGCGTTTCTATGAAACGCGATACTACTTGTGGTAATTCCATGATGATATGTTTAAGTGGTTAAATAGTTGGTACCGTTCCGCCATCGATGACGAAGTTTGTCCCTGTTAGGTAATTGGCTCTTGGCGAGACCAGAAAGCCGACCAATTCGGCCACTTCTTCTGGTTGGGCCGGCCTGCCGAAAGGTATCCCTCCCAATGCATCCATAACACCTTGCTGAGCCTGTTCTATAGTGCTATTGGAATTTCTGGCAATCTCACCCAACCAGGCTTCCGATGCTGTAGTATTTATCCATCCCGGCGAAACGGTTAGCACACGTACACCTTTTGGCGTAACCTCATTTGATAAACTTTTACTGTAATTGATCAGGGCTGCTTTTGAAGCTGCATAGGGCAATGTGGAATCGTAGAGCGGCAATTTGCCCTGGATGGAAGCGATGTGAATGATAACACCATCTTTACGATCGATCATCTGTGGTAAAAATCCCTTATCAAGTCTCACTGGCGCAAGTAGATTAGCTTGCAAGGTTGATATCCAATCTTCATTACTCAATGCTGAAAACCCACCGGCTGGTGTTGTTGAACTGCCAAGGTTGTTTACCAGGATATCCAGTCTGCCATAGGTTGACAGTACCTCGCTGATTACTTTTTCCGCATCTTCTGATCTGCTCAGGTCAGCAGAAACAAAATAAAGTTCCGGATCTGGTTGTTCTGCTTTGTTCCTCGCCGTAATGATCACTGTGGCACCAGCGGCCTTTAAACGTTCTGCAATTGCTTTGCCGGCACCTTTGGTGCCACCTGTTACAAGGGCGATCTTTCCGGAAAGTTCATTGCTGTAATTGATTTGCTGTGTCATAATTTTAATTGTTATTTTTGACTAAATGGCTTTTGTTTACGATACAAATTTAGGGACTGTGAATGCTTAGAAACATGGCCAGATACGGCCGAAATATGTTCAGATTTCCTTCCCATATTGATATCGTATTTCAGGTGGTATAATAAATTATTGTTATCTATGTCAACCTGCAGCAAACAGGAAAAACGCCTGGGATCTAGGCTTATCGGTATTATGAAAAATAAGAAAAAACGTATTGAGGAACTGACGGTTGATTTTCTAAAGTCCCGGCTGGATATCAATACCAAATTTAAGGGCCTGTACGTTTTTGATACCGATTCGCAGGAAATGGATACATCCTTTATGTCGCCATATCGTGCCGATCATAATTCGATTCACCTGATCACTGATGGAGAGGTGAATGTAAAGATCAATTTGCTGGAATACACGCTAAGAAAAAATGATCTGGTATTGTTTACGACCAATACTATCCGTCACTTTGGTACGGTTACCCCAGATTGTAAAGCGACTAATCTACTATTCTCTAATGACTACTTATTAAACTCAGCCATCCCGTCGAAGACCGCAGAGGCTTATGATTACCTGACTGGTATCATTAGCCCGGTGTCCAGGCTCAGCGAAGATCAGGTCGACTTGTTCAAGGCTCAACTCTCTGTACTAGCGCTAAAGATGAAGGACACGCGAGCGAATAGGTTTTATGCGGAGGATATCTTGCGTCACCTTTTTTCAGCGCTTATTTTCGAGGTTGGTGCATTGTATCAATCAGAAGTCCAGCCCTATGTGGTACCTGGCAGCAGGAAGGAATATGTGGTTCATCAATTCCTTAAACTTGTTATGAAGAAATTTAAAGAGGAAAGAAGTGTACAGGCTTATGCTGATATGCTAAATATCACCCCAAAATACCTGACCACTGCTACGCGGGCGCTTACGGGTAAAACCGCAGGAGAACTAATCGATGAAATGCTCATTGTAGAGGCAAAGGTATTATTAAATGAGTCAGGGTTGCCGATCGCACATATCGCTGAATCATTGAACTTCAGTGACCAGTTCGTATTCAGTAAATTTTTTAAGAAACATTGTGGCCAAAATCCAAGCAGCTATCGTCGTACTGCCTGAGCATAATCAATAGGTCAGATGGACGATGGGCACAAAAATTTATTGGGAGGGTTCAAGAATTATCTTTAACTACAGCCCTACCTGGGATAGTGTACGGTAAAATCGTGAAATAAATTGCTCTTGCACTTGTACTTAGTGTTTTTTGGGTGCGATTTTAACCCATTCTTAAATAAATTTTTTCTCTCCAAATCCTCAATTATTAGCTCAATAAGCGATTTAAATGTTCAATTATTCCTGCTGATTGGTATATCTTATTAGGTGAATCAGCTCCCCTCCTTATTGCAAGGAGGGGCTGGGGGTGGTTTTTTGAAATATGTTCTAATCGCCTCGCCTATCAATTCTTCTGATTCAAAAATTTCAGCATTCTCAAATCTGATTACATGTATTATCTTACTAGGTAAATCAGCTCCCCTCCTTATTGCAAGGAGGGGCTGGGGGTGGTTTTTTGAAATATGTTTTAATCGCCTCGCATATCAATTCTTCTGATTCAAAAACTTCAGCATTCTCAAATCTGATTACCCTAATTCCTTTACTGTTTAAAAAATCAGTTCGTTCTTTATCGTATATTTCTGCTGAATAATCATCATGACTACTGCCATCAACTTCAATAGCTAATTTTTCTGATGGACAGTAAAAATCTAAAATATAATTTCCAACACTGTGTTGGCGTCTGAATTTTTTGCCATCAAGTCTGGAATTTTGCAGGTACATCCACATGGTAGCCTCAGCAGGAGTGAGGTTGTTTCTCAGCTCCTTTCTTTTCTCTTTTAGATATTTAAGATTATGGATTGCCACATCACAATATAATCATTTTTTAAATTAATTTTGTTCATTTACCACCCCCTTGCCCCTCCTAAAACAGGAGGGGAGTAGCAACTACTGGGGGGCATATGCTAAACTGACCTTTTTTTGTGCTTCTATTGAAATTTGTATATTTACTGAACTAAGGTATCAAAATCCCGCCTTCTGGCGATAACTGGCCCCATTACCGGCAATTTTAAAGAACATGTTATGAGAAGAACATTTTTTCTGATTACAATTGGACTGTTGTTATTTAATCTCACTTTTGGTCAATCTAATCATTATAAGCAACTTGACAGCTTATTTGGCGCGCTCTATAAGCAGAAAATGTTTAATGGGAATGTGCTGATTGCAGACAAAGGGAAAATCATATTTGAAAAAAGTTATGGCCTTGCTAATGAGCAAACCGGGCAAAAAATTAATAACCAAACCATATTTGAGTTGGCATCTGTTTCCAAACAATTTACTGCTATGGGAATTGTTTTGTTGGAAAAACAAGGAAAACTGAACTATGACGACAAAATTTCAAAATATATTCCCGAACTAGCTTTCTACGGGAACATCAGCATCAGAAATTTACTTAATCACACTGGCGGGCTTCCCGACTATATAGAATTTTTTGAACAAAAGTGGGGTAAAACAAAAATTGCTACCAATCAGGATATTGTAAATGTCTTCGCGAAATACAGACCAAAAGCTATCTTTCAACCCGGCGAAAAATACGAGTACAGTGATACAGGGTATACTTTATTAGCGTTGATCATAGAAAGAGTATCAGGTAGGGCATTTGGACAATTTTTGAGTGAAAACATTTTTCAACCATTAAAAATGAAAAATACGTTTATCTACAGAAGTAGATTTGAACCAAAAAAAATAGATAATTATGCTCTTGGTTATGTTACAGATAGCTTAGGACATAAAGTGCTTCCCAATAGTTTTGGGAAAGAATTTTACACTTATTATCTGGATGGAATTGTGGGCGATGGAACAGTAAATTCTACAACAGCAGATCTGTTAAAATGGGACAGAGCACTTTATACAGATAAATTGATATCTTCAAAAGATAAAGAACTCCTATTTAATTCGGTAAAAACCAACGATGGAAAAGAGAGTAATTATGGATTTGGGTGGTTCGTAGGGAACTCGAAAAAATATGGCAAAATCGTCTATCATTCCGGAGGTTGGCCAGGGTATTCCACTTATATAGAAAGGCATTTAGACAATGATAAAACGGTAATAATCCTGCAAAATCATTCGGAAGCAAAAATAAATTCATTTTTGCAAAAAGTAAGAACGATCTTGTATAATTAATCTTAACACAAGAAAATGTATGCTTTTTAAGGGGCGACCAGGATCGTTGATTGATCTAAATTTTAGTTTTAGCTTTTCAAAGACGCGGCTCCTTTTTTTGTTCAATATTCATCAGCCATAATCTTTTACCCCTGGTTGTGTCCTGTAAGATACCTAAGCTTTTTTCATCATTATCTTATCAATTCCGATTCATATTTCTGCATTATATGGTGGTATAAGGGTGATTTTACCAGATCTTCCATAAACTAAAGGTTCGATCTAATCTTCTTTACATCTAGTGCATGTTTTATTATCATGCCTATATTGGCCATGGGAATTAAGGTAGCTGTCTGAACCAATTTCATTCTTATCACCTCAGTACTCCTCCCCGGAGCCGTGTTTTTCTCTGGCAACAGTAAACCGCTGGGAAGCTTAACTAGCAATATATCAATATTTTGCCGCTTTTAGTTAATATACGATCAGTATGGCCGCCTTTTGTGGTGTATATTTAAATATTACAAATTTTTTATACAATACTGTAATAAATACCGGAATGAAGTGGGCCCGCGCCTTACCACTTTATGCTGAATGCGGAGGTGTATTGTAAAATCTTTTATTTTAAGTATTAACCCATCATAAAAATATTTTTCACGAACAGCCTGTTGATCTTCTGAGGTAATCAACCCCTATAGAGATGAGTACACTGTGTGATAAAATTTAATCAATCTATAAACCTAATCAACTAAAAACCAAAATGAAAAAACAAATTTTATTATTCCTGGTCATTGTATTATTATCAGGCTGTAAAGAGGAATTCAACTCCATTAAGCCCACTCCGCTAATTAAGCCGCAAAAGCAGGCCAACACAGCAGCGCTTGCAGCTGCTGCTCCCGAAGTCTATATTCCGCAGGAACTAAGCTCGAATGATTTTAATAATTCGGCCAGCACATGGAGTTGGTCAAGATCCCGCTCTTCCGATCACTTTATTGTTTTCTGGGCTAAACCCTATGGCACTAACGATCCAAATTCAACCGCTGTACCAGCAGCATATCGGGTGAACATTACCGACTTGCTGAGCAAAGCGGAAGGCTTTTTTCAATTAAATGTAACTCAATTAGGTTTTGCTAATTTAGCTACATCCAAGCTGAATAGATATAAGATGATGATCTTTATCAAATATCAAACAGAATGGCTGGCTACTGGTTCTGGTTATGATAATGTAATTGGTGCCCTGTGGGTTAGCCCAGCTACCATGCAGCCGGTTGGTCATGTCATCGGTCATGAGATTGGGCATAGTTTCCAATATCAGGTTTTTGCTGACCAGGGTGTTGGCGGGTTCCGCTATGGGTTTGGCGGCAATGGCGGTAATGGCTTTTGGGAGCAAACAGCTAATTTTCAGGGATTCCAGAGTTATCCGTCGACGGTTTTTACCGCATATGATTTCACCGTTTACAAGGATAATTACCACCGCCACGTTCACCATGAATGGTATCGTTATGCCAGTTACTTTATACTCTACTATTGGGAATTTAAAAGAGGACGTGATTTTGTCGGAAAATTATGGCGCGAGTCTCGCCAACCGGAAGATCCTATCCAGGCATATATGAGGATTAATGGTATTAATGTGGCTACTTTTAATGGAGAAATCTACGATCAGGCTGTAAGATTTGTGACCTGGGATATTCCTTCACTCCGGTCTTACGGTACCAATTACCATGGCGCTCAAACGTGGAATTATACCACGCTGAGTGACGGAAGTTACCAGGTAGCCTATAATCGTGCACCGGGTACTACTGGTTACAATGTTATCCCTTTAACTGTTCCTGCCGCAGGTACGGCTGTATCAACCGTGTTTACCGGTATGGTTAATGCGCCCGGGTATAATCAGGTAGCAAATCCGGCAAGAGCAGGTTGGCGCCATGGGTATGTTGCACTTTTAAATACAGGAGAACGCAGGTATAGCGGCATGTGGACCAATAACGCAACGAGTAGCTTTACTGTGCCGGCTGGTACTGTAAAATTATGGTATGTAGTGACTGGAGCGCCGACTACCTATGCACCACATCCATGGGATGAAAACGAAGCCAATGATGACCAATGGCCTTACAAGGTAAAATTTACGAACAGTTCTGTGTTATAAGACATCGCTAAATAATAGGTTTTATGTAAATTAAGATCAGGCCGTCTCAAATTTATTGAGGCGGCTTTTTTACGTTAGGCTGGTAACTTCTTTAAGAACGCTTGCCTATCACCTTGGCCAGATCAATTATCACAGGAGATTACCAGACTTTTAAAACTGAAAATCTCATTTTAATTATCATCCGGTCGATTCCTTTTTTTTGCTTTTCCCGTTAGTAATACTTACTATTGATTACACACAAAAACAATATACAGATGAAACGTTTACAAGTAAAGAAGGGGTATTTTCTGATGCCCTTCGTAAGGGGTATGATGTGCTTGCTACTCACCAGCTGGCTAGTGCCGGCAAATGCACAATTTTCGGGAGATCGAAATGAAAAGGAGTATTATAACAGGATCTTTTCTATACTTAATGGAAGGATGGGGCCTATTGGTAACACTGATGTAACCTATTACACCGGAGATTTTTACCCGGAAATTAAAGGTAAGATAAAATCTATTGGCAATACTGATATCACCTATTACACAGGAGATTTTTATCCGGAAATTAAAGGTAATGTAAAATCTTTTGGGAAAACTGATATTACTTATTACACCGGAGAATTTTACCCGGAAATTAAAGGTAGGATCAAATCAATAGGTACTATAGATTTGATTTACTACACCGGAGATTTTTATCCTGAACTTAAGGGGAAGCTAAAATCAGTGGATAAAACTGATGTGACCTATTACACCGGAGACTTCTATCCGGAAATTAAAGGTAAACTTAAGTCTGTTGGTGATACAAATATTACTTATTATACAGGAGACTTTTATCCGGAGCTTAAAGGTAAACTAAGAGCTGTTGGCGATGCCGAGATCATTTATTATACAGGAGATTTTTATCCGGAGCTTAAAGGCAAAGTAAAATCAGTGAATGGGAGTTTTCCTGAAAGCATTTTGTTCCTTTTTCCCGAACTGGGCATAACCAATTAGCATGCTGAGGAGGTCGGAAAATAAAGGATGGTACCGGTAGTAAGAGTAAGCTTAGTAACCTGAGTTCGATTATAATGTGCTTTAATTTGGTTGTTTGGCGCCTTGCATGAACGGTCGTCACCCTGAACTTGTTTCAGGGTCTTTAAAGCAAGGCAGTTTAACAGGAAAGATGCTGACCACGATAGCTATCAGGCCTTTAAAACAATAAAAACTGCTAATAAAATAAATCCGATAGCTATAGGATGCGAGAAGACTTTTTTAGCTGATAGCCTGTCCCGAAATTTCAAGGAAGCAACCTTACAACGATCGCTAACAGCCTGCGCTTTAAGATTCCCGCCTGCGCGGGAATGACGATCGTGCTAATGGATTCTGTCAATGGTAGGGGTAATTAATCGTTTAAAATCAATATGAAGGACAGGTGATTTAACGAATTAATAGGTCGTGAAGAATCGTCATTGCGAGGCACGAAGCAATCTTACAACGATAGCTAACAGCGTGTGCTTTAAGATTCCCGCCTGCGCGGGAATGACGACCATGCTAATGGATTCTGTCAATGGTAGAGCCTAGAATTTTCAATACATCGGCGCGTTGATGACAGATATACAAGGGGCGTCCTAATAAAGTACATTAATTTTAAAACATTAATCGAACTCAGGTTAGTATGATTGTATTTAAATCCTGAACAAAAAAGGGGCAAAATTCTTTTAAAGATTTTTGCCCCTTTTTACTTTTCAAATCGCTGTTTATTTTTCTGGATCCAGCACCTGGTTTATCGTTCGTACAATATCCTGCAGGTGGTATTTCTCCAAACCCTCACGTTTCGGAAGCACCGCTTCAATATCGCCTTTAAGCTCTGTTAAATGCATTTTTACTAGTGTAGAAATGTCATTTGCCTGCACATCAACGATATTGTATTGCTGCATTTGTTGTGGGGTGTAGCCTCCTGCAGCTGTTGCTGTCAGCATTTTTTTCAGGTTATCTACATAAGCTTTCTGGAGGTTACGGCGGTAAAGGTCAATTTGCTGACCATCATAAAGCTCAGACCACACGCCTTTTTTCATATCAGAAAAAAGTTCGTCTATGGTATAGGTTGGGGTTTTGCTTAGCGTGGCATTGAGCAATTTATTTAATGAGCTGACTCCCATAATACTGCCGAGCATATCTTTTTGATAATTTAATATCAGCCGGGTCGGATCGGTAGCGATTTTGCCCGATAAGGAGCCCTCAATTAACCAGGTTGGTGTGCGGAACAACTGCTGGTTCAAAAAGGAAACGGCCTGCTTTTGAATCTGGGCCGGTACATTTTTATATACCAAACCTGGCTCATCAACAGTCTTTAAATCCGTATAAACCCCGGCGATGTTTTTTGCAACGTGCCCCAGGTAACGTCTGTACTGACTGGCGACTTCGGCATACATTTCTTTTGCATTTCCATAACCTTCATTTTCCTCTTTTGTCCATTCTATCAAATTGGGCAAAATGCGTTTCAGGTTTCTGATGCCATACTCACTGGCCAGCATGGCATTGTCGCCCAGATCTTCGTTCTGGCTACGCGGATCGGCGGGGTCTGCCTCTGTTCCAAACCATAGTCTCGGATTTGCAGCCACACGTTTACTGATCATTTTACTCAAGGGCCCGTGTTCATCTTCAGCTCTGTTATACTGGGGCATCCATTTGTAGCCCCATTCAATTGCCCACTTGTCATAATCTCCAATCCTCGGATAAATCCCCGCTTTCCCAATGTGATCTTCGGGCTGTGCTACGTAATTAAAACGTGCATAATCCATAATTGATGGCGTATGTCCGTTGGCTTCTACCCATTTCTTGTTGCGCAACAGCTCAACCGGGACAGTAGAGGAAGAACCGTAGTTGTGCATCAAGCCCAAAGTATGGCCAACTTCATGCGAGGAAACAAAACGAATGAGATCCCCCATGAGCTGATCGTCAAACTTCTTTCTAGCCCTTGGATCTACGGCTGCGGCCTGGATAAAATACCATTTACTAAGAATGCTCATAACGTTATGGTACCAGTTTACATGGGTTTCCAGGATCTCGCCACTACGCGGATCGTGTACACTAGGTCCGCTGGCATTTGCAATTACCGAAGGTTTATAAACGATGGCACTATGGCGCGCATCATCAATGCTCCAGGTGGAATCTTTCGGCGCTTCCTTTGCGATGATGGCATTTTTGAAACCTGCCTTTTCAAAGGCAACCTGCCAATCGTTCACACCTGCAATTAAATAAGGAACCCACTTTTTAGGGGTGGCAGGATCAATGTAGAAAATGATCTGCTTTTTAGGTTCTACCAGTTCTCCTCTTTTGTATTTTTCTACATCTGCAGCTTTGGGCTCCATGCGCCAGCGTGTAATCATCACCTCACGTTTGATCCCTATCGGATTGGCATCAAAATCAACATAGTCTGCCGTAAAATAGCCAACTCTGGAATCTGAAAATCTTGGCTTCATGGGTATTTTAGGCAACAGCATGATAGAACTGTTCAGTTCCAGTGTGGCCGCTGAAGCACCGATTACTGCATCGCCGATAAGCGGGGATTTAGTATAGGTTTTTACGGCACGTACCTCAACATTAAGCGGGAAAGCTTTTACGCTTTCCAGGTACGACCTATCGGCGATGAGTACACCCAGTGATAAACCTCTTTTGGTAATGGTGTTAAAGTAAAAGAGCTCATTGTCACTGTTAAGGATGTCTGTCATCTCTATTACAGTTCCCTTCATTCCTGAAATTGAATCCTTTGCATAAGCTTTGATATCAAATGAACTCAGTATCGGTTGGATATTAGAATTCATGACAGACCGGTTCATGCCGGTACTGTCATTTGATCTTTCCTCAAAAGAGATGCTCCTGATAAATAATTTATGGTTTGGGCCCTTTTCAAATCTGATCACATTTTCATTAATCTGATCGCCTGCATATCCCATCATTAAGCCCCGTACGCCAGCGCCTGATTTACTGATGCGGCTAACAATCAAAATATCTCTCCCTAATATGGAGTCAGCAATTTCAAAAAAATACTTTTGCTCAATTTTGTGGACCTTAATCATGCCAGGGCTTGTGATCGCCTTATCCGTAATAATTTCTTTATAAGGTTTAGGTTCACTTACGGGCTTTGCCGCCTCTATAGTCTTCTTCGCCGGAATTTTGCTTTGCAGGGAATCTTTGGTTGTTTTCGGATTTTTTTCCTGCCCTTTTACCAGGCTTGTAAGCATCAGTAATGTTGAGCAGAATATTAAAAATTTGTACATTTAGGTATAAATAATTGGTCTATTGGAATTTAAAAGTAATTGCTCTGAAATATACCGAAGGCATTTCTTCCTGTTCCGCCAGGTACTCCTTTAACCACCAGCGAAATGTTCTTGAAATAGCCGGAATTTGGCGTAAGTGTTAAGCTAAAGTTTGCCATCAGCAATTCACCGGTTGCTGCATTTCGCACTTCAAAATTGTATACCGTTCTGGTGGCAGCTTTGGTTGGGTATTTACTCCATGGGGAAATTTCCCGGTAACCCAATGCTACAGGTGCTGTAACCGACGGAACATTTGTCTGGATAGGGGAGTCTGGCTCATTTAAGGCATTTTTTAAAATGATTTTCAGCACCGTACTTTCTGACGACAGGTTCACAAACCGGATGTGCGAAACACTGTCAGCAGCTACAGGTGTTCTATCCGTCTGGATATAAGGGATATCCACTTCGGCCCGCAATATGGTGTCAGGTTTCAAGGCCGTACCACAAAGATACATGGAGTAATTCATCTGTTTGAGGGTATAAGTACCGGAGAAAAGCACATTCTTACCATCTTTAGAGGAAACCGTTATCATTGCAGGGGATTCTGCCTTAGGGTAAATTAAAACACTACTTGCAAAATTTAGCGGAGCATTCAACTTTACGGCATCTTGACCGGTCCATGCATTTACCACCCTTACTGTTGCAAACCGTTCTTTGTTTTCCTCCTTTTTGCAGGCTCCGATTGCCAGCACAAAAAGAAACATTAAGCTTAAATATCTTATATTCATTTTTCTATCTCTTAATTTGACTTCGTGATTAATTTTGTGAAATGCCGGATTTCGTAATTTCATCTAATGGAATCGGCATCGCGTAACGCTTGTCATTTGGTGGAAGCGTATAAACCACGCCATCTATTTCTCTTGACAGGGTGATATTAGCGCCCTCTACATTCAGGCGCCGCACATCAAACCACCTTGCGCCGCGGTACAACAATTCTCTTCTACGCTCGAGTAAAACGAGGTCAAGTGCTGCTTCGGGAGTTGAGGCGCTGAGTACGGGAGCCAATCCCACAGGAAAACGCTTTGCAGCCATCATATTCAAAATTTCAAGTGCCGGCGCTACTTCTCTCTTCCGTGCCAGACACTCTGCCAAAATCAGGTAAACCTCGTCAGTTGCCAAACCGTTAAACGGTACATAGCGTAAGGCTATATTCTGGTACAAAGCTTTGACATACTTAGCCGGATCATTAGCACTCCTGATGAAAAAACACAGTTTTAATCTGAGGTCATCTTTATCGTAAAGGGCAATTTGCTTCGGGCTTACCTTCGACTTGAAAGTATAACCGTAATCGGAGTAGTTTAAGGCATAAAAATCGTAGCCAACAGAAGCGTCGCCATGAAAAGTAGTGTAAATTACTTCCGGATTCCCGCCCTCAAATGGCGTGTTGGAATTTATGTCAAGGTTATTGTAGTCAAGCAGTGTTCCCTTGATCTTTAAAGCCTCCTGCGCGCTTTCCATTGCCTTATCGTAGTTCATCATGCCCAAATGAACCCTTGCCAGCAAAGCCAGGGCCGCCACTTTAGAGCCTAATGTCGGTTTTGTAGTGGTCTCAGAGCTGAAACTCATCTTTGCGGTTTCCAGATCAGACAAGATCTGAGCATAGGTAACCGCTAAGGATGAACGCTGCAAAGGATTATTGGCATTTACCTCCAAAGGCAAAGGGATGCCCGGTGTAACTGCCGCATTCTTCGGATCATAGGGCATTGCAAAAGCCTGTGCAATCTGAAAAAAAGTATGGGCGCGCAGAAAGTAGGCCTGCCCTTTAACATCCCCATATTTTGCCGCATTAGCAGGTGTTTTTGCCAATTCATTTAATCCTGTAATGATGGTGTTGGCGTATAGGAGCGTTTTGTAGGAATTGTTCCAGTCTAAAGAGGTTTGATAAACAGTCGGATTCCAGTTGTAACTGTTGCGAATGGGCTCCTCTTTCGACTGCCAGATACTGGTAGATAAATATTCGTATTCATCGCCACAGAACATCGAAAAGCTCTGGGTATTGTTGATTACGGAGAAGTTGTTTAATAGTCCTTCAAAATCGGCCAGGCTTTCCGGGATCAGGTTTGCCATTACCGGCTTTTTATCCAGAAATTCCTTTTTACAGCTTCCTAACAAAACAGATGCAACCAGTATAATGACAAAAAGTGATTTATTATAAAAAAAAGGCTTTTTCATATGTGTAAATTTGTTTTTAATGGTTATGAAGCTATCATGATTTTTTCACAAGTTTCTATCGTGCTTTAGTGTTCAAGAACTCGCAAGCTCGGTTTACTAATTAGTGTTTGTGATTGTCAAAATCATGATGGTTTCATATCTAATTTTTTAATGGAGTAATTGATTACAATGTGGTTCTTAAGCCAAACGAATATTGTCTTGGTGATCTTGCTGAAGTCGGGAAATCCGGATCAATGGGAAGTTTTGTCGATTTCCACAACAGACCAATATTATTGGCATAGGCATATACCTGGAGACTTTTGAAGGGCAGCTTTTTAAACTTTGTTTTGCTGATACTGTAAGAAAGCTGGATGTCCTGTAGTCTGAAACTGTCTCCTTTTTCTACCAGGGCATCCGACGAATCATAAGTGAGTTGTGCGTAGGTATTATAAGGATAATTCGTCATTGCCGGAACATTAGTAACCAATTCATCACCGGGTTTTTGCCATCTGTTCGCAAAATCAGAGAAGAAATAATTGCCAAAGAAAAGGCTGTTATAGTCCAGGGCCTGACGTTTAAAATAATGACCGAGGCGGTAGGCAATTAAAAATGATAAGGATAGGTTCTTGTAGTTAAAATCATTTCGGATACCGCCTGAAAATTTTGGGATATTATTGCCGATATATACAATATCCTGCTCATTAGCCGCGCTAATTACCGAAGCCAGGTCAGTCGTGGCCACGCCATTGGAATAAATCATAGGCTGACCAAGTCCGTTTAAACCTGCGTAACGGTAAGTGAACAATGCGGAATAGGCATAACCCAGCCTTGGAATAGTAGAATTGTTCAATACTGAGTTTCTTGGGTTTTGTTTGAGGTCGAGTTTAGTGATCTTGTCTATTGCAGAACTGAGATTCAAACTTGTTGACCAGGAAAAATCTTTACCGGATATTTGTCTTGAATTGAGGGAGAGGTCGAAACCTTGTGTCTTTACGTCAGCAAAATTTCCGGTGAAATTGATTACACCAACCTGAGGGGCAACGCTCTGTCCGGATATCAAATCGCGGGCATTCTTCCTGAAAAACTCAATACTACCGCTAATCAGGTTATTCTTGAATCCGAAATCTAATCCCAGGTTCGTTTGTTGTACTTTTTCCCATCTCAATTCTGCATTGGGCGGATTGTTGATCTGATAAAACGACCCCAAGCCGGAATTATTTCCTGCTGATAAGCTGGCAATTGTTTTTGCTGAAGCGCTGGGACTGGTATTTCCGCTGTAGCCGTTAGTGAGGCGTAGCTTTAACATCGGAAGCCAGTCTATATGGTAAAATGATTCGCGGTTAATTATCCAGGCCACACCAGCAGACCAAAGCGGCACCCCTTTTTGATTCGACGCTACACCAAAAAGATTGGATTCGTCTTTACGGGCACTCGCCGAAATAATATATTTATTCCGATAGGAATAAGAAGCATTGGCAAATAGCGAAACAAACCGGTTAGTGGTATTGTTATTTGCAAATTGTATGGGTATAGTGCTGTTTGCACCGCTAAATATAGTTTGATAGATCATATTTTGGTTCACACGCTGATAGGTGTCGAACTCTTTGATATAACCAAGCTCTTGCCTTGTAGAGCCCACATTATTGGTGTTTCTGACTTCCGCACCCGCCAGCGCCGAAATCTGATGATCAGACCCCAATGTCTCGTTGTAAACCAGATTTGCCCTTAGGTTATTGTTATTGTATTTGCTGTTTTTAATCAAATTGGTTCCACCATATGGAAAATTCTGGGTGATTACTCCGGTGGCAGAATTATAAGTCGTAAACATGTTGATCATTTCGCGTGTTTGAAACGATTCCACATCAAAAATGCTGTTATAGTTGGAAATTCCACTTCCATATTGATAAATGGCACTGAACTGTAATGTTGGCTTAATACTATAGCTAACGTCTGCTTTAATGCTATAATCCTGAATATGATTTACATTCCTGCCATAATTATATTCATCAAGCGGGATAAAAGTCATATCAATCAGCTTTCCACCTGCTAACCCTGAAATTCGTGTTTTTGAATATTTATAAGGAATTTCCAGCGGGTTCCCCTGATCATCTGCCAACCTGGTATAGGGGAAAATTGCACCGGTAGGTAAGCTAAAGTTGGATCCACTCCGCTGTGTGTCAGAAAAAGAAATATCTGCACCAATTTGCAGCTTTTTGTTGAAAAAACTGAATCGTTCGCTTAACACAAAGTTCTTCCGGCTGGAGTTGGATTTATCTGCAGAATGTCCATTATCCAAACTTCCCGATAGGTAGTATTGATTTTGTGGACCACCGCCCCTGATGCTTAAATTGTATTGCTGATTAAAAATATTGTCCTGTGTATAACGGGTCAGGTCATCACGGATATCAGTCTTTCTCAGTTGAGCGATCTGCCGTTGTGCTTCAATGGAACTGATTTTATTACTGCGTTGCTGATCTAAGATACTAACCAATGGGGAAACCACACTCCCTGGATCTGAAAGGGAATAATCATAATAGCCTTTGCCGAACAAAAAGCTTTCTACATCAATAAATTCTGAAGAACTCAGCTGTGGAACAGAATACAGGTCGGACTTGCCAGCCATGGTAAAACTGGTATTTAAGGATACCTGTGCTGGTTGATTCAGTTTACCCTTTTTCAAAGTGATGACCAATACGCCATTTCCTCCTCTCGCGCCCCATATCGAAGTGGCTGCAGCATCTTTCAGAATGGTGACGCTTTCTACATCATTTGGATTGATGGAATTGATGTCTCCTTCAAAGGGATAGTTATCTACTACAACCAGGGGTTCTACTGCAGACCGGATGGTGCTTCGGCCACGAATAGAAAAACTTGCTTCATTGACAGAGTTGGAGGGATTACGCAGCGTCAGAATTCCAGGCGCCATGTTTTCAATCCTATCGATAATATTAGGACTAACGCCCCTGTTGATTACGCTGGAATCTAAAAATTCATAGGATCCTGTAGCCCGCTCTCTGGAGATTTTCTGATAACCATTGGATACTACTGCAACTTCCTGTAAGCTTTCTGTATTTACAACCAAAACAATAGGTTGATCGGTAATCGCTTTAGCTGCGATCGTTTTAGCGGTATAGCCCGTGTAAGAAATGATGATCAAGGCATCTTCATCGACATTTTTAATTTCGAAAACACCCAGTTGATTGGTGATCACACTTCTATTCAAATCTTTCAATTTTACACTTGCACCAGCCAGGGGATTTCCTTTCTCGTCCACAACCTTGCCTCTGATGTCCATATTTTTAAAGACATTTATTAATGCGTCGAGCACAGTTTTTTTCTTTTCGGCCACTACGATGGTTTTGTCTTCAATAACATAGTTCATCACAGTGCCTTTTAAGCAAACTTCCATCACTTCTTCAAGCGATGCACCGCTAAATTTAGCCTGAATGGTTATTCCAGCGTTCAACTTATCGGGTTCCCAAAGCACATGGAAACCAGTTTGTTTCCCAATTTCTTTAAACACCTGGGCAAGGGTGATTTTGTTTTGGTTTAAAGTAACCTTTTGAGCAAGTGCAGAGGCACTTACCTGCATGATGAAAGCCAATAATAATACAGCAACGAGATTAATTCGCATGAGCCATTTTCTAAAAATGTGGCACGGAGGACCACATAAAACTTTAGTGGAAATTTTATACATTTGAGTAGGTTTGGTTTAGAAGTGCTTATACTTTAGCGAGCAGCGCACTTCATCTGTAGTTGATTAATTTATTAATCTTATAAAGCCAGATTATTAGGATTCCGATGGCCATCGGAATCCTTTTTTTTTTGAGGCGTCGTGATTAATAGCTTTGCATTTCCGTAGGTAGTTCTTTTTTCATGTTGTTTGGTTGGTTTGGTTATGTTGATTTTGGTTATTTCATTACAATGATAGTGTTGCCCTGTATCTCAAATCGAACGGAGCGGGTTAAGCTCAGTTTACTCAATACATGCGAAACTTTAACATACTTGGAGATGCTTCCACTAAACATCTTTTTCTTCAATTCTTCATCTTTAAACTTTACGTCTAGATCGTACCAACGGCCAATATCGTTCATGATCTGTTCAAGAGGCTCATTGTCAAAATTAAAAAAGCCATTCTTCCAGGAAACAGCGTTGTCTGTATCCACATTTTTCACCTCAATCCGGCCTGCTGTTAAAGTTGATTCTTCGCCGGGTTTCAAAATGACCTGATTTACTTTAACACTTCCTTCCAGTAAAGTAGTCCTGGTACGCAAACCATTTTCATATACATTCAGATTAAAATGTGTTCCAAGTACCTCCACTTCCTGATGTATACTTTTAACGATAAAAGGATGTGCCTTATCTTTCGCTACTTCAAAATAAGCTTCTCCCTGAAGTTCTACATTTCGTGTTGATCCTTGAAACGATACCGGAAATTTAACGGATGATGCTGCATTAAGCCATATTTTTGTACCATCAACCAGTTGCAGCTGATATTGGCCCCCACGAGGGGTCGTGATCTGGTTTTGCTCCATTCCTGCATGTTTACCCTGATCTCCAATAAAAGTATAAACCAGTTGTCCCGCCGCTGTAGTCGTAATCTTCACACCATTCTGTTCCGCCAATGAATGATTTACACCGTCTGCCAAAGAGATCTGTTTCCCGTTCGCAAGGGTAAGCACGGCTTTGTTTGTACCCGGATCCACATCTTTTTCCATACTCACCGATGGAAGGTCCTGGCTGGATCTGAGGTAAAAGAGAAGTGAAACTGTTAAGATCATCAGGGTCAGACAGGCTGCGGCAAGCCGGAGAAACCATATGCGTTTGTAGAGCGGAACAATTTTAGGCAGAGCCTGTTGATTGATGCGTTTTACGGACTTGAAAATCTGGAGCAGTTTAATTTCCTCTTCAGGAGTAGGGGAGCCCTCTTCAAAAGGAACCAAAAGCTCAGCATAGATCAAATCTTTCAATAAAAATTCATCTTCAACATCAAAATATGTCAGTAACTCCGATACTTCAGTTTCGGAGCATTGATTTTTGAGGAAATTTGAGTAAATACGCTTTAGCTTGTTTTGATCTTCCAAAATAATTGGCCTTTTTAAAGCTATTACGTTTCAAAAACGATGAACATCTAGTCTAAACAAAAAAATATTTACTATTTATCCAGAAATGTGCTGCTGATTGCAACAAAAAATAAAAGTGTGCCTGACTTTTTAAGATATTCTGCTACAGTTTTTGTTGCTTTAACAATGTGGTTATTCACTGTGGAACTGGAAATATTGAGTTCACGGGCAATATCATCATAACTTCGTCCTTCAATTTTACAAGCCTGAAAGACACGTTTTTGCTGGGGTGGCAAAAGTTCTATCGCTTTTTGTATCATTTCTCCGGTTTCCCGGTAATAGATGTCTTCCTCCGTATGGGTATAAGCATTAGTGCTGATCAACTGAACTGTTTTGGCAAGCAATTCATCCCGCGAAATTTTACGATAAGTATCATAAACCAGGTGCTGGGCGATACTGAACAAATAAGACCTGAAGGATTGATTTGAGTCCAGGAGGTGCCTTTTGGTCCAAACCTTCACAAAAACGTCCTGCGTAAGTTCATGAGCGATCACATCAACTTTTACCATTTTTAATAACTTTCTGTAAATCCTTAAACTATAGATTTGATAAAGTTTGTCGAAAGCATACTCGTCCCCATCTCTCAGTTTAATGAGTAATTCCTTTTCAACCGTATTTTCAACAAGTGTTTCCTCCACTAATCCTAAAAAATTTACCAGAGATGGTTATCAGGTTTATAAACGATAAGTGGGGCAAATTAACAAAAGATACTTATAATACCATATTTGTTTTTGTAGTATAAACTCGTCAAAATAAGTCTGATACAGCAGTTAAAACTACTTTGGGCACCTGCTGCAAAAGAGCCTCCGCCCCGATCGCCGGAAGAAGGGGGCAGGCATGAAGCGCTTGGAAAAACCGCGTATTTCAATCAGCTTGTCTACAAAACGGTTCGAATTAAGCACTGCCATTGACTCCAAGTTTAGCATTATTTATAATTTTTCATTTTTGCTAAATTATAATCTGCTCAAGGTGGACTATTTGTAAACCTCTGACTAAATGAATTTCTTTCTTTCCAAATCCTAGATTATAGGCTGCTATTAGCAGCAAAAGCGATTTGAATGTTCAATGTATTCCTGCTAGTCGGCACTTAAATGGAGTTCGAGTTTTTTAAATCTTGGCTCCAGTTTTTATTTCCTATTGATTTGTGCTTTAGTGAAAATGATTATTACAAATAATTAATTTGTTAAGTTTTGGAAAGCACAAGTCATCCATAACAGTTCCCTAACCGCTAAGACTTGCGCCAGGAAAGGGGACACCTGTTCTTTACATTTTTTCAGCAGCCGGTACCTTATGTCAAAGAAAATGCTCATAGCCTGATCGCTTTTACTAAACATGAACATAAAGTAGGCTATCTGCTTACAAATTTGCATGATGACGAGTTGTTGATCCATTCTTTTCTTTTTCTCACCAACGATGGCACGCCGGAAGGACGCAGACTTCACAAGCTCACGCAGTTGGGAAAGCATGATAAGAAATATCTGAAATTAACAAGTTGTCAACCTTTAACGCGTATCAAAGTGAAAGGGAGGAAGCGTTGAGTGCATTATTCCGGGAAGCCGGTTGTGGATCGCTGCTCGAAGCAGACTATATGGAAACCATCTCCACCGCCTATACACCTGGTCGCGATACAGCGGCATTACGCAGATACCTGAGTTCAAGAAGTTATTTTGAAAATCTAGAATCACCAGTTCGAAATCTTGTAAACTGACTATGCAGAACATTTAGCTGATAAATCAAAAAGGTTTATTTATAGTAAAAGGTACATAAATTTAATTTTCTATCAGATTTCCGAATATGACAAAGAGATAAGTCATATATTTATTTCTTAATCTAAATGTATGTCACGGAACGCCACCGCCAGTTGGAGCGGCTACTGCCATCAAGGAAAGGTCGGGTTGCTGGTAGCTCTTAAGAAAATTAAAGCGCTTAATCTTCAGCAACTTAATAATCATTCTATGGAACTCGAAACACAAGAGGACGTCAAGATTGCGAATAATAATATTGTAGTTGAGGTTCATCAGGTAAAGGCTTATAAAGGAAGCGATAGGCTTAGCGCGTACACCTCCGCTTTAAAAGCTTTCGAGGATTGTATTGGAGGTAACTACCTGCATACTGTATGCGAAATTTCGAATTGGGGTGATATGGTAACTGCAGATAACCCCAAAGGGGTTACAAGATATCTTTACTCAGCTGGTAAGACATTTTGCGATCTGGACGATATTGACAAGGAAATAATTGACGAGATTGCCGAAGTTCTAGTCGCAACCGGGAACTTGGAAAATAGCCAAAATGAGGATTGGTGTCGCTCAGCATTTAAGGAATATCTGGCTGTACTTGATGAAAAAATCAGGTACGAACATCGCCATAAAGCTCAGGTGGATTATGAAGTTAAGTTTTCTCTGGATGAGATATTGAACTTAATCTGCGAACAACCGACCAGATGCAAAGCCGTAACATTCGCTATACGTCAATCGATTTATAACGAATATGTTCAGTTCGTTCTCGCGCTGGAAGAAGCGGGTTACCCTGGCATGACTGCTGAACAGGAAGATATTGTAACTAAAGTGATTAAACATATAAGTCACATGGATGATATCCAATTAGAAGATTTTTTAATAAAAGTATTTCCGGCGTCGACAGTAGGAAAATCACTTGCCCAATGCGTTTTAACAAGTGATTTTTATAGTCCAGAAGCATTTGTTGCAACATTCTTGAATACCCTTATTCATGTTGATCGGCAGCAATTATTATTGGAAGACGGTATATATCCGCATTATAAAGTTGATTTGAATTATCTATTGACAGCAATTCATTCAAATGAGCAACGCAAACCTGCAATAGCAATGTTTATTTTAAAAAATAGAAAACTAAATGCAGCACGCTATGAAACAGATTATATAATTAATGAAACTTATGATGGCAGCCTGGAGGAATGCGCTGGTCGGGTAGTTCCTACAAAAGGTCTTTTTAACCCAAAAGAAATCAAATTCATTTCGCGCCAAAACGCTATTGACACTTTAAACCAATGAAGGAATTAATCAGCAAAATCTTTACTGCGTCCGGTTTTACCGAAGCAGCAGCAGCAGAAAATATTATACTTTTCGCTCCAGACGACCGAAATGAAATTGAGTATTACTTGGTGCAGTTTATTGAGGTGAGTAGTTTAGTAGGTTACACCGCAGAAGACGTCTATAACTTGATGATTTCTGTAAAAAGCCAATTAAGGGATATCGAAAAAAACACCTCGCTAATTTTGTGTGTAAAGTTTGAGAACCTATCGAATCAATATCCGACTTATAAAAATTCAATGTTACAAGTAGAAGAAGATGATTTTTGGTTTAAAAAATACCTACTGCCCTATACTACAGCTGCAATATCAGAGCTAAACTCAGAGGATGATGTTTTAGCGAAAATTAACCTAATAGTTGACCAAGAAGATCAATTTTTGGCATTTAGTCAAAATATTTTAAGTCAGGAACGATACTTCGTTACAATCCAATTATTAATTAAGATTCCGTTTATCTCCCTCTCGTTTGCTCAGCATTTGGAATTCGTCAGTATCGAACGAAGGCTGGAGGAACAATTGGCTCAGTCCGAACGAGATTTACTTTATGAAAAAGTGATTCCTTATGAACAATCAAATGAAGTATGGGCATCGCTAAAAGAGCAAGCGTTAGATCCTGAGAATACAAAATTCGACGCGTTTATTAATAAATTCTTGGATCATGTTTAATATCCGAAAACTCTACATACAAAACTTTAAAGGTGTCTACAGGAAAACTGTTCTGGAGATTGATAAAAAAAGCTTAACGATTTTAAACGGCCCAAATGGATTTGGAAAGACAACGGTATTTGATGTCATCGAATTATGTCTTAGGGGACATTTGGAGAGAACCCAAACTTATAATTACGTAACGAAGAAAAATTCCGATCATGAAAAGCCGTTCTATCAAAATCGCAGAAGTGAAGACGTTATTCTGAAGCTTTGGGTCGAAGAAGGTGAAAACACTCATGTTATTTTTAAACGACTGGACAAAAACAACGATGGGCGTTCAAATGGTTCACGTGCTTTTCGCCCAGACGCGTGGAACCTGTTGGAAACGTACTACTCCCAAGATGTAAGCGCCTTTGATGAGGAGCCAGATTATTCCACACTGCGGCTAGTTGATCAAACCTTCATAGACGAATTGTTTTTTGGAAGAAGTCAACTGAGCATGACAAAGCTTTATCCTTTGTTCAACTATCTGCAACAAGAAGATAATATTTACTTTCTGAAAAAAGATGAGGAAGATAAAAAAGAGGAGCTGAATTTTTTATTTCAAACTCAAAATGAGGCCTTCCAACTCGAACAAGTAACGAGTTTTCATAAAAACATAAAAGCGATAAGAGATGCGGTAAAAATGCGTATCGGCGAGATTGGTCAGGCGACTGGGACGAGTGAAGATACCCGATACCAGCAAATTTTTTTACAAAGGAATTTTAAATTTGATGCTATTGAACCATTCGACTCTGTAAGCGCGGAAGATCTAAATGTCATTTCAGGAAGTTATAATACCGAACTCCAAAAACTCATTGATCTTAGCAAAACTTTTGACACAAGTGAATATGAAAAATACAAGTTAAGGAGCCAATTACGGTATGCAATAGACAACATTTGGTTCATAACATCATTGGCGCTCCAAAATTTCTGCAAGCATAATGCTTATGACGAATTTAGGACTAGGGTGGATCGCAACAACCAGCTTAAAACCTTTAGAGATCGCCTTTTTGAATATCGCTTTGATGAAGAAATTTTGCGTTCCCTGGCTTTAGGCGACGAATTTAACAACGCATTTTCTAACTCTATCGAACGCAGGAACCGTATAAACTCCCAAATGGGCGAGATAGGTAAAATTATACAAGAACTCAATCAAGCACGTTCTGCGACAATCGGAATGTTTCACGGTCTTCACTCACTGCAACCTCAAGATAGTTCGTGCCCGCTTTGTAATGCAAGCTGGCCAGGAATGCAGGAGCTAGATGATACTATTAATGCAAAGACTCGAAGCCTTAACAGCTATAACCAAGGCCAGTTTGCGGAATTGAACGAGTTGGACCAATCGATAAGGAACAATTATTTCCTCGCTATTGCCCAGGCTATCGAAGATATATTAACACTTCCAGAAAATGCTATTGATCCAGAATTTTTTGTCGAAGTAATCGAACGGCGTGGTAATTTGCCAGCTGTAGAAAGATTTATGTCAGTATTGGATTCTAACCAAATTGATATTAGAGAGTTAATTTTACAAACACATGTCTCAAAGGCGAGGTTGGATGAAAATGCTGCCGAAATAAGATCACGTCTTTTGCAGATCGCAAATAATTTGCAAATAGACGAAACGAGGATTGGTAGCAGTGAAATTATTAAGGAATATTATAATGATAATGTATTTGCGATTGTAAATGAGGATGTTTTACAGCTAAAATTACAGTATATTCAGGGGAAATATCATTCTGCGAAACTGTTCTCAGTAAATATATTGAATCAACGGCTTCTGACACTGAACGCTTTAGAACGTCGGCTTCTTGATATAAAAAATAAACTTAGCGCAGCTATCAAGGAGTACAAAAAGAAGATGATTGAAAAGATCAAGATTCCTTTTTATATCTATTCAGGGAAAATAATACAACATTACCAACAAGGTTATGGAATTTTTGTAGATGTTAACGATAATACCAGCAGGGTAAGATTTAAGACGGATGAGTCTACCGATCACGATATAATTCATCAACTAAGTTCTGGGCAACTTGCGGTTGTTTCTATTGCCTTTTGTTTATCTCTTAACAAAGTATATCAAGCACCACGCCACTTTAAATTTCTAGCTATTGACGACCCTGTTCAGACTTTAGACGACTTGAATATCCATTCCTTTATTGAATTACTGCGTCACGAGTTTAGTGATTACCAACTAATCGTATCAACTCATGAAGAGAACATAGCTAACTATCTCGACTATAAATTTGAGAAATTTCAACGGAGCAGAGCAATGATAAATGTCCAAGATGTGTTTTACTCTAACCAGTTAATTGAGTAAGGCATTTCTAAAATGAATAAAAGGTCATAAATGAAAAGTTAAATCTGTATTTATAAAAAAATGTTATAATGATTGAGTGGTTATCGGAAATTGAGCCAAGGCTTTTAAGAAGCAAGCTATACCAAACTGTAAAAGAAAAAATTAAAATAGAAGGTGACGCAGTAGACGGACAAGTAACATCGCTACTAATCGAAGGTGTAAAAAAAGCTTACGAAAAGTCAAAGTTAATTCTAAAATATATGCCAGAGTATACCTTACACGATGGCGAACATCTATTTCGGGTTTTGTATAATATGGAAAAATTGATACCTGACGAAAACATCGATTGTCTGTCTGTCCCGGATTTGATGCTTTTAATTTTGAGCGCTTTCTTCCATGACTTGGGAATGGCTCCATATGAATCAGAAATCCGTGCGTGGAAGAAAGACTGGGAAGGAAGCGAACCAACAATCGAAGAGCAAAATAAATTCTTAGAATTTGAAAGATTTTGCAAAACGTATCCTGATAAAAGGGCAGAGATTTCCAGACTGTTTTTGAAAAAGGAGTATGCAAAAGCACAGCTTTTGGAGGATTACCTAATTTCTCAATACATAAGAACTACTCATGCTCAACGAGCTAAATCAATAATCGGTCTTGAATGGAAAGGCAGAATAAAGTATAGAGATATCAATTTAACGCAAGAGCTAGCACAGCTTTGCTTCAGTCATAATGAGGACTCCCTAGAGTTGCTAAAGTTGGAAAGCTCATTACTGTGTGGCGAAAATTCAGTCACTAACTTACAATTTATAGGTGTTATATTGAGGCTCGCAGATTTGCTTGATTTTGACGCGAAAAGAACTCCTGAGGTATTGTTTTCACACTTAGCCGTGAGAAATCCTGTGTCACTTGAAGAGTGGCAAAAACATCGTTCGATGCAAGCATGGAAAATTACAAAGGATGAAATAAGTTTTTCTGCGAAATGTTCTCATCCGGCAATTGAGGCCAGCATTAGGAAGTTTTGTGATTACATCGATGACGAATTAAAAAATTGCGGCATTATAATAGCGAAAATGCCAACGGATCCAAAAAGCTTTAATCCATATAAAATCACACTACCAGTTAGGGTAACGAGAGATAAGATCGAGGCGGAAAAAGACATTATTACTGGAGATCCCATCTATTATTATGAGAATACCTCATTTGAACTTAACAAGAATCAAGTAATAGAATTGTTAATGGGTACTAAGTTATATGGCGATCCTGAAGTTGCTCTTCGCGAATTACTTCAAAACTCAAGAGATGCTTGCAAACTTAGTATGGCCTTGCATGAAAAGTGGGGCGATCCGTACGAACCGGAAGTAACTGTTAAATATTATACGATTGGAGGTGACGACTACTTAGAAGTAAACGATAACGGCATTGGAATGAATAAAGAAATTGTCGATAAGTATTATTCTAAAGTCGGTTCTTCATTTTATAAATCTCGGGATTTCTACGAATTGAAAGCACACTCTGAATTGGATTTCACTCCGGTTTCAGAATTTGGCATCGGAATACTTTCCTGCTTTATGATAGCTGACTCAATAGAAGTAGAAACGAAAAGGTTAAAAGAACAGTTTGACTATGACAAGCCTCTTAAGATTATAATTGAAGGGCATGATAGTATTTTTACTATTTTAAAAAGTGATAAAAAAGCGCCAGGAACAGCAACAAAGCTGTTGTTAAGGGAAAAAAATCCTTGGGAAAAAATGACAGAAGAAGAATTTATTAGTGCAGTAAAGAAGGTATTTCCCAATCCACCATTCAAAGTCAATATCGAAACTGATAAAGAAAAGATCACATACACGCATGAAGATTTTAGAAGTGCTGATGTTGAGGAACTTAAGGATTACACTTGGCGCGAAGAGGACAATGTAAAGGAATTCAAAATTGCGATTGATCAAGACGGTTTCTTCGGAAATGCATTAATAGCTGTTTTAGAGAAAGATGGTACGCCAGTGCAAAAAATCAACAAACTGTCTAAGCAAATAGTGATTGACGAAGATGTTTTCGATTTAAATATGGAAATTCGCCTAGGCGAAAATGAAATTGATAAAAGTAGCTCAATTATAGATATTGATGATGAAGGCAAAATAAAGTCCAGTTCACATCGAACGGTACTTGCAGAGTCGAAGTCGAGGTTTTCTCTGCACGGTATAAACTATGCAGGAAGCCTTTTTCCCAATTACTATACGCGAGATAAAAAGGCAATGTTAAAATGGCCAATTCCAGTATTACTGATCTTGGATGTTCAAGGTAAAGATGGGTTAGATCTCAACTCCGCACGAAATGAAATAATTTATAATGAAAAGTGGGACAATTTTGAACAAAAGCTTGCTTATATCATGACTAAGGGAATCAAAAACAGTGTGGACGATGTATATTGGAATCAACTGATGGACATCCTGATTAATAACTCAAAGTCAGAGAATTTCTCAGCAGGATTAACAAAGCTTTTATCAGAAATTTAAAGAGCAATGGATTTTTTAAGCCCGCTGGTGTAATAATCAATTATTATTCTCAACAAAGATATTTGTTAAAGGGTTTTGCTAAATCCGAATCCGTAGCATGCGTACTGCAAAACCGTAACAAATACGTAACAGGGCAAAATTTTGAGGTTTCAAAAAGAGTTCGTAAAATGCTTCTGTAAGTCATAAAAGCACATTTTGCCTCATATAAGGGCGGTTAGGCTAGAAGACTCATAATCTTTTACCCTAGTTGTGTCGTTTAAGATACCTAAGCTTTTTTATAATTATCTTATCAACTCCTATGTCATATTTCTGCGTTATATAGTGGTATAAGGGCGATTTTTACCAGATCTTCCATAAATGAACCCTCCCTAACCCATAGTAAGGTTAGCCCTCACCATCCGCAAGGGCTTAAATTTAAATTATCAATTTCATTTTACCTCACTCAAAGATTCCCTTCCCATCAGTAACATAACTGTAAATCACCAGGTATTCGGTTCCGTTTTTTTGGAAATGCCCGATTGGGATGTCACCTTTTTCAAAGTAGGCTGATTTGCTTTCGAATGGAACACCGCAAAGCATGGTATTGGGTTCTGTTTGATGATAAACAACATCATTTCTGGTGCCTGCAATAGCGATTAATGCTGATAAATTTTTACTTGATCCTTTTTGGTTACACTTTGGATGGTGCGGGTGCTGATTGGCCGATACCCATGCACCAGGCGCCATTGGTTTATAAAATTTGCCTAAAGGGATATCGAATCTGCGTGGTAAAAAGCAAGAGGTTATTGTTCCATTGGTGGTAATGGTTCCGGTTTCTATAAAGAAATGGGTAATTTGAATCCAATGCCGGGTGAGCTGATACACATATTCCCGAATGGAATTTTGTCCATCCTCTAAAAATTCTGCCCAACCGGTGTAGCGTGGCAAAGTCATCATGATTTCAGAAACATTCCCATCAATATGATGTAAGGTTGCCTTTACTGCGCAAATGGCAGGTAATACATTCATGTTGGCTGATTCAGCTGCAACCTGAGCAGGGAGCTGTGTGTTTTGATTTTTACTTTTGTTAGTCTGCATAACTTTAAAATAAAGTATCCTGGTCGCTGCAGACTAACAAATAACTCTTTTCAGAGATATAAGAAAATACGTTTCTAAAACGCTCGACCAGGAATATTGTTAAAAATAATTGCTTTTTGGATTCTCTGAATTAAGGTGAAAAAATATGTTATTTATTAATCTGCACCACTAATTTAAAAACAAAATCTCAAATCACATAGAAAAATCTTAATTATTAAATTAATTAAGAAATAAGCAAGCAAAAAAGGCGTAAGAAAAGCGAATGGCCAACGGGTTTGGCAATAGCGGCCCGATGTGCAAAGTCCGGAGCTCGGTATTCCGAAATCAACAAATATGAAAAGGATCAATGAAAATTTCAATGTATTTGACTTTGAGTTGTCTGCCGATGATCTAAAAGCCATTAAATCGCTGGATAAAGGGAGCGGACTAATTTATAGTGTTTAAAATACGTTTGAAAATCTGACTACAACAATTACCAATCCAACTACTTTTTGTAGCGCGACAATCAAGAGTTTTGTATTTGAAATTTATTCAGTGTTAGAAATAATTAAATAAAGAATTATGCAAAAGAGAAAATTAGGAAATAGTGGATTAGAAGTTTCCGCATTAGGTTTCGGCTGTATGGGTTTAAACTTTTTGGATGGTAAAGGTCTGGATCAAAAAGATGCCATAACACTACTACATAACGCCGTTGAAAGAGGCATCACATTTTTTGATACCGCAGAGGCCTACGGTCCTTATACGAACGAAGAACTGGTTGGCGAAGGATTACAGCCTTTTAGAAAAGACGTTGTTATCGCCACAAAATTTGGTTGTAAAGATGCCAGCCCGGCAATAGGTTTAGACAGCAGACCTGAAACGATTAGAGCAGTTACTGAGGCCTCTTTAAAAAGATTAAAGACAGATTACATTGATCTGCTGTACCAGCACAGAGTTGACCCTAATGTCCCGATAGAAGATGTTGCAGGAACGGTAAAAGACCTGATAAAAGAAGGAAAGGTGAAATATTTCGGTTTATCGGAAGCAAGTGCTACAACCATTCGAAGAGCACATTCAGTACAACCCGTATCAGCATTACAAAGCGAATACTCTTTGTTTTGGAGAGAACCGGAAGATGAAATCATACCAACATTAGAAGAATTAGGAATTGGTTTCGTGCCGTTCAGTCCGTTGGGAAAAGGTTTTCTTACAGGGATTATCAACAAGAAATTAGAAGCCGTAGACCGCAGAAATGTTATTCCACGTTTTACCGAAGAAAACATCAAAGCCAACCTGGTTCTAGTGGAAGCGCTTTCTGAGATTGCGCAACAAAAAAATATTTCAACCGGACAATTGGCATTGGCCTGGCTCTTAGCTCAAAAGCCCTGGATTGCACCAATACCAGGAACTACAAAATTGCATCGTTTAGAGGAAAACATTGGCAGTACAGATATAGTATTAACATCCGATGAACTTGCAAAGATCAATACAACAGTAAATGGAATTACATTGGTGGGCGACCGCTATCCCGAATTTTTAGAAAAACAAATTGACAAATAAAAACAAACAGCAATGCAAAATATTAAAGGAAAAGTTGTTGCCATTACAGGCGCAAGTAGCGGAATGGGGAAAGCCATCGCCATAGAATTAGCCAAAAACGGTGCAAAGGTTGTTTTGGGTGCAAGACGAACAGAACAATTGCAGCAACTTGTTGAAGAAATTAAAAGCAAAGGTGGTGACGCTGCCTTTGCTCAAATTGATGTGAAGAATAAAGCCGATCTAGTTCGGTTGGTCAATACAGCTGTTGAACAATACGGAAGATTGGATGTTATTGTAAACAACGCGGGTGTCAGCCAGTTAAGCCGCATTGACGAATTGGATATTAACGGTTGGGAAGAAATGATTGACATTAACCTTAAAGGCGTTTTGTATGGGATGGCGGCTGCAATTCCCTTTTTCAAACAGCAGCAATCTGGACATATCGTCAATATCATTTCAACTTCGGGAATAAAGATTGTGCCCATGCAAGGCGTTTATGCAGGAACTAAAAATGCCATTCGCACTATTGCAGAAGCATTTCGCCAAGAGTCAGAAGGAAACATACGCATTACAGGCATTTCGCCCGGATTTGTCAAAACAGATTTTGCGACCCACATCAAAAACGAAGAAATGAAAACAGTTGTTCAACAAGGAATGGAACAAATGGCAATAGATCCCATAGCCATTGCTAACGCTGTAATTTATGCAATAAGTCAGCCTGATAATGTAGAAATTGGCGACATTGTGATTCGTCCGTCAAAACAAAATTGATTAAATTCGTAAACGAAATGCAAGATAAATCTAACATCAATCACATTCAGAGTATATCGCAATTGGTGCGTATTCTGGGATTTCCTGCACCATTACACCCATTGATTGCATTGGTTGATTACCATAATGTTTCGATTGATAGGTTTCCAAAAGGACAAAAAGTAAGTCTTGATTTTTACAAGATATCATTTAAACCTACTTTCAGCGGACAAATAAAATACGGGCAGGGCTATTACGATTTTGAAGAAGGTGGATTAGCATTTTTAAAGCCTAAACAAATCGTTTTTTCACCCGAAGAAACGGAAAGCTATGAGGGGATTGCTTTGTATTTCCATCCGGACTTTATCCGAAATTATCCGTTAGGAAAAACAATCAATCAATATGGCTTTTTCTCTTACGATGTTTCAGAAGCCTTATTTTTATCGGCAAAAGAAAAAGAAGTTATCGCCAATTTATTTGCCTCAATAGCCAATGAATTACACAACAATATTGACCATTTTAGCCAGGATGTGTTGGTGTCGCAAATAGAATTGTTATTGAATTACAGCAATCGTTTTTACAACAGGCAGTTTATTACGCGGAAAGCAATCAATCACGACATCATCACTTCTCTGGATAACCTTTTAAACAAGTATTTCGAAGAAGAGAACAGTCTAAAAAACGGCTTGCCATCAGTTAAATATATCAGTACAGAATTAAAGCTGTCGCCACGCTATTTGAGTGACCTATTGAGTTCATTGACAGGGCTAAACACGCAACAATACATTCAGAATGCAATCATAGAAAAAGCTAAAGAAAAATTATCAACTACAAATCTTTCCGTTTCGGAGATTGCTTATGAATTGGGCTTTGAACATTCACAATCGTTCAGCAAACTTTTCAAGACAAAGACAAATGTTTCGCCTTTGGAGTTCAGACATTCATTTAATTAACCATTCTAGGATACGACAGCTTCCTTGACTGAAGGACTTTTTGTGCCTTCTCAAATTTTAGGAAATACTGGAGGGATTGACTCCAAAACGCTTCTTGAACACAAATGAGAAATGGGACAGGTTTTCAAAGCCCACTTCCGCATAGACATCGGTAGTTTTAAACTTTTCCTCTTTCAGCAAATAATAAGCTTCATCTAACCTTTTCTGCTGCAACCATTTTGCCGGTGTCATTGAAAACTCCCCTGAAAAATCGCGTTTGAAGGTCGAAATGCTCCGGCCGGTAAGGTAAGCAAACCTCGCCAGGCTCAAATTAAAGCGGAAACTCCGCTCCATGAATGCCTTGAGGTTGATCTTTCCGGGAGTTTGAAAATTGAAAAGTATATCCTTTAATTCAGGTTGCACTTTAAGCAGAACGATCAAAGCTTCTTTCAATTTTATTTTCATCAGGTCATTGTTACCCTCAGTGAAATAAGGAAGGGATTGCTGCAGTGAATCCACGAAATTCTGAAGAAGCGGATGCTTTTTAAGTTGGAATGAGGGTGGAACATATGATGTTGTTTCAGCGATCAGATGGTGCTCATCGGCAAACTCACGCAGGGTTTCTTCGTCAAACTGTAGTGAAAGTGATTTAAAAGGATCACTTTCACCCGGTTGTTTTACAAATTTGGCCAACCTATTGCGAACATTAAAACGAAAGTCGCCTGGCTGAAAGATCACTTTCTCGTGTCCGTCCTGAACAGTCAGGCTTCCGGCGATCTGGTAAGCAAAAGCGTGCCGGTTGACGATATCCTCGCCATTTACAGATTTCTTGTAATAACAGGAGATCAGTATTTGAGGATGTTCACTCGCTGGTATCATATCATCAAATTTCGTAAATCAACTGTTAAAAGCCAATAATAACGCGAACTTATACGATCTTAAATTTGACCAGGCTTTCTGCCGTTTCTCTAATGGTCTCTTCCTTGGGCCGCGGGCTCCAGTTCAGGACAGATTTGGCCTTTGCATTTGACAGCGTTTTCACCACACCCAACTGTGGAACAATGGGTTTCAATTCCGGCTTGAACCATGAACTAACCTTTACAAGCCAGTTCGGCAGAATTTTAGACGGCACTTTATCAACAGGTAAATTACTGTCCGCCTTTAAAACTTTGGCAATTCCCGGAAATGAAATCATACCGTCTGATGTTGCCAGGAACCGCTGGCCGTTCGCCGCCGGATTTTTCATTGCTTTGATATGGATATCGGCTACATCACGAACATCCACGATGCCGAACGATAGTTGTGGTGTTCCGGGCATCTTTCCTGAAAGTAACTGTACAATCATGCCGATTGAACTGCTAAATTTTTTTCCTAAAACTGGTCCGAATATCCCGACGGGATTGATGACAACCAATTCCATAGCACCAGCATTTTTCTCCATAAAATCCCAGGCTGCACGTTCTGCGATCGTCTTGGATTTGATGTAGGCCGGTAACTTTACATTGGGATCCGTCCAGTCCGACTCTGTAAAAACATGGTTCTTAGGGTTAATGGTATAACCTATAGCTGCGAAGGATGACGTTAATACCACACGTTTGACCTTTGCAGCCTGCGCTGTGCGCAAAACCCTTATAGCCCCATCCCGTGCGGGTATAATGACCTCATTCTCGTTTTTAGGTTCTCCTGCCGGAAAAGGGGAGGCCACATGAAGAACATAATCACATCCTTCAACAGCCTCGTCCCAATTTTCATCGCTCGTGAGGTTAGCCGCAATAAAGGTCAGGTTTTGCATATTATTAGCCTTGCCGGCTAAAAGTGTTTCTTTTAATGAATCTATTTTATCTAGTGACCGGATCGTCGTTCTGACCGTATATCCTTCCTTTAGTAACTGTATAATGCAGTAACTACCAACGAAGCCAGATCCTCCGGTAACCAACACTGTTTCTTTTTTTGATCGTTCCATTGCCTTTGTAATTGATTTTGTAAATCTCCGGCTAATTTATCTATTGTATTTTGTTGTGGTGTTCAATTTTTATTTGTTGTAGCGTTCATATTCGATATTGTGTTTGGCGAACCGATGAGTTCAACAGGTTTGCTCATCTTTTTATTCCTACCTGCATTTCTGGTTGATATCAATGCTCCTTTTTATCAAACAACATCATTTCTGTTTTTTGCAATGGCGATTAATGCTGATAAATTTTTGCCCGATCCTTTTTGGGCATATTTTGGATATTGCAAGTGCTGATTGGCAGTTACCCGGTCCACAGAACGTTGCTGAAAAAGAAAAAATTAACTTATATTAACAGCAAACTTAATGATGAGTGCATTCGCAAAAGCTAAGCCTTATATTGCAAATGCCGGCTAAATTTCAATTCCCGTAAATGGGCAAATTATTGGTGTTTAACCTTAATAGAACAAAACAGGCCAAATAAATAGCTTCTTTTAATGAAAATAAAATTTAAACGGGTATTACTGATAGCAGTGCTTACAACATTAATAGCTTTAATTGCTTCTTTTGTGGCATTGCCAAATAATTCGGGATATGCAGGGTTGTTTTTCATTGCTTCAAGCCCAATATTTATTTGTGTTTTTATTATTTGGACCTATGTTTTATCAGCTGCTATTAACAGAAATAATATTTTCGGAAAATTAATTGTTATTATTCTGGTAACTATGGTGTTTGAGTATTTGGTAGCTGTGCTTACTATGGTGACAATTAGTAGCGACAGTCGCGATTATAATCTAAACGTTTTTCTATCTGATTGCGCCAGTCTTTTTTTTGATAAAGAAATACTTTTCTGTACTGTTACGATCGCTACGGTGTACGCTTTATTATTAAAGTACATGGCTATTCCATCAAAAGATCGTTCCTTCGATAAATAAGACAAGCTTTTTCTGACGATACATTCATTTCGTAAATTCATTGTTTTTACCTAATTATGTGATTCAATAATGCTTTATTTGCTTTACTGAATATTTTTCCCTTACCCTATGCTGAGTTCACTATCAAAGCACATTTTTGATTTAATTAATGGAAGGAGAAGATAGTAAAACACTCAATATCGATGAATTCGAGACGATGTTTCGCAGAAACCATCAATTTCTGTGTGCAGTGGCTATGCAATATGTTCATGATCAGTTTGCAGCGGAAGATATGGTGCAGGACTTTTTCATTGACTTCTGGCAGAGGCGCCATACCATTCAACTGACCACGAGTTTCGAAGCTTACGCGCGCAGGGCAGTAAAATATAAATGCATTGACTTTCTGCGTAAAAGTGCCGTGACTGAAAAGAGGAATTCTATGCTGGCTGCCCTGGAAGAGGAACAAGAAGATAACGATGAGCAGGAATATAACGAAATCAGGCACCAGCGTTATATCAAAATTGTAGAATTGATTCAAAAATTGCCTGAAAACAGGCAAAATATATTTGTTATGCATGCGGTTGATAAAATGAGCTATGCAGAAATCGCTAAAAAGCAAAATATTTCTATCAATACGGTAAAAACACAATTAAGCAGGGCTTATTCAGCGCTTCGTAATCATGCAATTCTTGTTTTTATTGCCTTTTTTTCATTTTCAGGTCGCTTTTAAATTTATTCTGAAAAAAAGTGTAGATTTTATCGGTTTGCTGTCACCCATTTTCGATATAGCTACGACAGTGTATTGATATGGATAAAAATCTCAGTCCTTTTACTCCTGACTGGAACCAGCTTTTAGACAAACTGGAAGCAGATGAACAGTCATCAAATTCCCTGAGTGCCGATGAACAGGTGCTTTTAGCGGAACTTCGTGCCATCAGGGATGAATCTGCTGATGCATTGAAAACATACTCAACTTTGAATACCGATAAAAAGTGGGAGGAATTAAAAGCGCAGATTGAGGTAACATCTGCTGTTCGGAGCAGTGGCAAGCTGCGTAAACTTTGGTTTAGCATTGCAGCAGCTGCTGCGGTTTTGCTCGTTATAGGGGGCAGCCTTATTTATCACAGCGATCAGCCACAGCCACAAAAACTGGTGAATATCATCAGGAACGATATCGCTCCTGGCAAAAACACAGCAACACTTACCCTGGATAACGGCAAAAAAATAGTATTGTCCGCCGCCAATGAGGGTCAGCTGGCCAGCGAAGCGGGAATAGTGATCAGTAAAACTGCTGATGGACAAGTTGTTTATACTGTAAAAGATGATAAAATGGCTGCAGGTACACACATCCATACCTTATCGACTGCCATGGGTGAAACTTACCGCCTCCGGCTTCCAGACCAAAGTGAAGTATGGCTGAATGCATCCTCCTCTATCAAATTTCCTGCATCATTTGCATCGGCGAAATTGCGTGAGGTTGAACTTACAGGTGAAGCCTATTTTGAAATTGCAAAAGACAAAACACGCCCTTTTATCGTAAAAACCAACCTTCAGGAGGTACAGGTACTGGGTACACATTTCAATATCAACAGCTACGCTGGTCATCAAAAAACAGTAACTACGCTGCTTGAAGGAAGCGTACAGGTATCAAATCATGCGGAACAGGGAAAAATCATCAAACCGGGAGAGCAATCGATAGTACAGGATGGGCAACCTATTACTGTTGCGCCTGCTGACATTAAAAATGTGATGGCCTGGAAAAATGGTTATTTCCGTTTCAGAAATGAGTCGATTAAGGAGGTGATGGCAAAAATCATCCGCTGGTACAATATTGACGTCGTATATACAGGTAAAGTATCAGATGAGAAATTTAATGGTCATATTTCACGTCAAAAAAATATAAGCGAAGTACTAACTATGCTGAGCTATTCTAATGATGTTAAATTTAAAGTTGAGGGAAGGAGGGTGACAGTTATACAATAAAAATCTACTATATCTACTCTATAGGAAATTCAAAGTACATCCCTGGAACCACAGGAGGATGTGCTCCAGAATAAAATACCAGTCCGACGTCAATCGAACTGGCAAAAAAGGCTGGAAATTAACAAAAATTGTCAACTAACCGCTAAAAGCCGCGATCTCGAAAATACAAGGCTTGAAGCAACAACCTAACTTACCAAATGTACCAAATTTGCACTAAACCAGTGCGCTTTTTCAGCGCGCAAAATAACCTATGGAGAGTTATGAAGCTAACCACTTTACTCATGCTTGCTTTTTTTATGCAGGTAAGTGCGGGCACCTACGCACAGAAAATTACTTTGTCAGCCAGAAATGCTGAATTATTTGCCATTTTTGATCAGATCAGCGACCAGAGCGGTTACGATTTTGTGATTACGAATTCTATATTAAAGAATTCCAAAAAAGTGACGATCGATGTTAAAAATGAGGAATTAAGCGATGTTCTGGATCAGATATTTAAAAACCAGTCGCTGGAGTTCACCATCGCTAACAAATCTGTACTGGTTAGAAAAAAAGAGCCTGCATTCCTGGAAAAAATTATCAAAAGATTTCAATCGATCGATGTAACCGGAAAAGTGCTGGATGAAAAGAATCTACCGCTTCCCGGCGCTACTGTAAGCGTAAAGGGCCTGAAGAAACAGGTAGTGACCAATAAGGATGGCGAGTTTACATTGAAGGATGTTGATGAAGATGCTGTGCTGATGATTACATTTTTAGGCTATCAGACCAGGGAAATCAAAGCTTCGGAAAACCTGGGCAATATTATCCTGACCATTCAAACAGGTCAGCTGGATGAAGTGACTGTTTCTACAGGATATCAAACCCTGTCTAAAGAACGTGTAACAGGATCATTTTCTACGTTATCATCCAAACAACTGGATCAACAGCGCTTGAGCAGTATGCAGTCGCTGCTGGAAGGCAGGATACCAGGTTACAACAACGGTCTGATCAGAGGAACAACTTCGATGAACGGATTGGTACAGCCTTTATATGTGATTGATGGCTTTCCTGTTGAAAACCTGAAACTGGATGCTAATAATAGTGTAGCCGAAGGCATACCGGGACTGAATCTGGAAGATGTTGAAAGCATTACGGTATTAAAAGATGCTGCTGCTGCCTCCATTTATGGTGCACGTGCTTCCAATGGTGTAATTGTTATTGTTACCAAGAAAGCCAAAAAAGGCAAGCCACAAATTTCTGCTTCCAGTACATTTACGCTTTCTCCTTACAGACAATATACGGATAACCTTACCAATTCAGCAGATATTGTTGAACTGGAGAAGGAATGGGCTGCCAATAATCCGAATTTGAGGGGTGCAAATGCCGGCACCTATGCGGCCAACTTATTACAGAATGTGGCCTACCCAAGCCAGGGCATTAATGCCATTCTGAGAAATGCTGCAGGCACACTTTCACAGGCAGATCTCAATACAAAATTAGGCCAGCTGGCAGCAGGGGGATACCAGTATTATGATGATGTTGAAAAGTATAGTAAACGCAGTCCTTTTTATCAGCAATATAACCTGAGTATTGGCAATGCGACAGAGAAAAATGCGTTGTACACTTCCGCTACCTACCGCAATAACAAAACGCAGGATAAATACGCGGGTGATGAATCGCTTGGTATCAACATCAACAATACCACTCAGATCAATAAATGGCTAACCATGGAGTTGAGCACATTCCTGTCTTATAATGAAGGTAAAACCCAACCTTACAACACCTTGTCGCCAGGTTATACATTTTTACCTTATGACAGGTTGGTAAATGCAGACGGAAGCAACTTTACCTCTACTGCTACATCCCGTTTATCAGCCAATAACATGGCACTGATTAATAATAACCGGCTGTACAATATGGATATTACGCCATTGGATGAACAGGCAATGAGCATTGGTAAAACAAAGAACTTTACCAGCAGGTCGTTTGTCCGCCTGGGTGCAAAAATAACCGACTGGTTATCCTATAAATCAAGTTTTCAATATGAGTATGCAACCAGCAGGCTCGATCAGTTGTATGATAAAAACTCCTATTTTGTTCGCAACAAGGTAAATAGTTTTGCTTCTTTCAATCCTGCAAGTGGCGGACAGGCAATTTTTAATCTGCCTTACGGAAACATCAATTACAAGGAAAATCAGTTCAATAATGCCTATAACTTCCGCCAGCAGTTAAACGTTGATAAAACTTTTGGGGAGAAACATAGCCTTACTGCAATTTTAGGTTCTGAGATCAGAAACAGAAAAATTGAATATGATAATCAGTCGCTTTACAACTATAACCCAAATACATTAACCTATAGCCTGGTCAACCAGCCTTTATTGGGCAGCTACCCCGGTAATATTCTCGGCGGAGGAAATTTCACCGACAGGGATGCGGCGGTTAACAGGATCAATACAGAGCGTTTTGTCTCTTTCTACAGTAATGTTGGCTATACCTATGATGAAAAGTATCTCTTTACGGGTAGTATCCGCTGGGACAAATCAAACCTTTGGGGTACAAGTTCGAAATATCAGAATACGCCAATCTGGTCATTGGGTGCCGGCTGGAATATCAATAAGGAATCATTCTTTAATGCAGACTGGGTAGACAGACTGAAATTGCGTGCTTCACATGGTATCGGCGGTAATGTTTACACCAACAGTGCACCGTTTACTACTTTCAATTTCAATCCAAATTACAATGTAGGCGGTTTGCAGGCTGTCATAGGCAGCAGGCCAAACCCGTTGCTGTCATGGGAAAAAACCACGACCACCAATGCCGGTCTGGATTTCGCAATTTTCAAAAACCGTCTTTCGGGATCGGTTGACTACTACCATAAAAATGGCAAGGATCTGCTGGCCAACACGCAGGGTGTGCCAACTGAAGGCTTCGGTTATTCAACCTATGTGATCAATAACGGAGAGATGCTGAACCAGGGAGTTGAACTGGCCTTGTCTGGTGATATCATCCGTGGCAAAGACCTGACCTGGAATTTGGGGATGCAGTACGCCTTTAATAAAAATAAAGTTACTTATGTCAACGTAGAGGCACCTTTTTATGTCCTTCAGCTTGATTATCCACAATCATTCCCACGGATCGGAAATCCATACAATTCCATTTACAGCTATCAATGGGCTGGTTTGAGTAATACAGGATTGCCACAGGTTTACAATGAAAAAGGAGAGAAGGTGCTGGCCTCACCAGCTACGCTGCAATCTATTGTATACAGCGGATCGACCGTTCCGAAATACAGCGGATCATTAAACAGTACGCTTTCCTATCAAAACTTCAGCCTGTCTTTCCTGTTGACTTTCGAGGGCGGTCATAAAATGAGAGATACATTTTTACCTACACTGGGGGCCAGCTATAACAGTGCCTTGAACGGATACGTCACCCAGATTTCATCGGTAAATAAAGATATCGTAAACAGGTGGAGAAATCCGGGTGATGAGTTAAAGACCAATATCCCTAAAGTTGTTTTTGCTGAAGATCCTACTTACAACAGCCAGAGTGCCGATATCTACAAGTATGCAGACATCAATGTGCTGGATGCGACAAATATGCGTTTGAGGAATATTTCACTGGCTTATAACGTACCGCAGCAGATAGCTAAAAAAGCAGGATTGAGCAATATCCGTTTCCAGTTTAATGTGGAGAATGCGTTTACATTGGCCAAATCCAAAACTGCAAAATACCTGCTCGACGGATACCTTACTCCTAATTATGTATGGGGTGCTTATCTTAATTTCTAGGAAACCATTTTATACTGCATTTAGCAGCAAACAATATTTAAAGACATAAGTGATGAAACCGTCATGATTTTAAAAATCACAAAGTGGAATAAGTAAATCATGACAGCTTCATCACCATTAAAAACAAATTTATAAGGATGAAAAATATATTTTCAAACACCATAAAATTAGCCGCTCTTGCTTCAGTACTGAGCTTTAGCAGCTGCAAAAAATTTATTGATATCCTTCCTGTAGGAAATGGCCAGATCCCTACTACGCTGTCAGACTATGAAGCCCTGATCCGCGACGAGTATGGTAACCACCGTTCAGATATCACCCAGGCCGTGCTCTTGCTCAATGATAAATTTGAAACCAGCAGCAACCTGAATTACTATCCCCTGTACAAGGCGAACTACAACTGGAACGAATCGGCCGACAGGATTGCATTTAACAATTCAGATGAAGGTGCTTACTATAACAATTATAAAGGGATTAATACCAGCAACCTGATTATTGAAAAGGCAGCGGGAACAACAGAGGGGACTGAGGCACAAAAAGCGGAACTAATCGGACAGGCGAAAGTATTAAGGGCAATGGATTATGATATCCTGGCCAATTATTATGCAGACACTTATGAAGAAGCAAACGCAGCCACCAAATTATCTGTACCGCTGATTCTCAGTGCAGATATTGGCGCGGCGTATACCCAGGTATCGATCAAAGAGCTGTATGATTTTATGCTGAAGGATATTAATGATGCCATTCCTGCTTTGGGCGCCACCAGCGCAACCGTGCTGCATCCCAACCTCGGGTCAGCGAATGCGTTGAAAGCAAGGATACTTCTGCAAATGGGAAGATATGCTGATGCACTGGCTGCTGCAAATGAAGCCCTGAAGTACAACGATAAACTGTTTGACTGGACAACATTTTACAATACTTACAAAACGCAGATAGAGGCTGTTAATATCTATAACAATGCGCCTTCGCCAATGGGCTTTAATTACGTGGAAAATTATTATTTCCGTCATGGTGCATCGAGTAATGCCGGACGGGAGTCGTCGATCCGCGTTGATCGCGCAGTCCGTTTTGAACAGGGTGATGCAAGATTTGCTTCCCGCTGGAAACTCAGGACAGTAGGCGCAGATACCTATTATACCAGCATTACTACCGGTTACTTCAACCAGGGCGGTTTAACGACCACCGAAGTGTACCTGATCAAAGCAGAATGCCAGGCACGTCTCAACGATGTTCCCGGTGCAATGTCGACATTGAATGCTGTACGGGTGAAAAGAATCTTTGCTGCAAAATATGTACCGCTGAGCGCATCTAACACCATAGAGGCGGTAAAGCTTATCCAGCGAACTAAAGGGAACGAACTCATTTTAGGGATTACGCCTTTTGCTGATGCACGTCGCCTGAACAAGGATCCGAATTACGCTGTTACGCTGAGCAAAACAGAAGCCGGACAAACTTTAACGCTTGCCCCGAATTCCCACCTCTGGACGATGCCATTTCCACAGGGTGCTTCTAAAAATCCGGGTAATGGTACCATTAAACAAAATGTAGATAAGTAGATTAAAATACATATATGAAACTTAAAATTGAACTTTTACTGCTCCTGATACTTTTCACCGTATGCGCTGGACTGGCAAAAGCAGCATCCTTACCAGTTACCATCAATGGTACGGTAAAAGGGCTGCCAGATGGCACGCGGATCGATCTTGTTCCGGGTGCTACACATGCAAATGAGCAGCCTGTGGCAACAGCTGTGGTCAGTAACGGTAATTTTCTGCTGAAAGGAACAATTGCTACAGAACCAAGACTGTATTATCTGCGGACTGCAGGCATTGGCGGGCAAACCTCATTGGTGCTACAGCCCGGAAAAATTGTTGTTACAGCCATGGCTAAACTGTCGGGCAGTGCAGAAAACAAATACTATGAGTTTACTGATCTTGTAGTAAAAGGCAGCGAAGCAAATAATCAGTACGTGAAAAAAATAGCGCCCAAGAATGAGCTCAACGCGCTTTATATTGCTAACCAGGAGGCAAATAAAGAAGTGGTGACCAGGCGAAACCAGGCATATGCGGCAAAAGATACTGCATCGGTTAAATCGATTATGGAGAGTCCAGCCTGGAAAAAAGCAATGGCTGATGAATCTCAGTTCTTTAAGCAGGCGCAGACAAATCTGCGCAAAATTGTGACCGACAACAAGAATTCTTTCTGGGGCCCGCTGCTGGCACTTGACATCTACAGTTATTTCACCCCGGAAGACAAAATTATGTATGCGGAGCTTTCGCCTGCAGCGCAGAAAAGTTACTATGGTAAAATCCTGGGCGATTTGATTAATCCCGTAGGTTTTAAAGGTCAGCAGGCACCTTTGCTGAATGCGAAAAATGAGGCCGGGCAGGCTGCGGAAATAGGAGTGTTAAAAAAAGGACATCAATACGTGCTGGTCGATTTTTGGGCCTCCTGGTGTGTGCCATGCCGTAAATCTATTCCCGCTCTGAAAAAAGTGTATGCAGATTATAAGGATAAAGGCCTGCAAATCGTTAGTATTTCGATTGATAAAAAAGAGGGCGACTGGTTAAAGGCACAGCAGGAAGAAAAATTGCCATGGCCAAGTTTCCTGGATCATGGTGCAACGGCCAACGCCTGGAAAGTACAGGCTATCCCTGCCATGTTTTTGTTAGATGAGCAGGGAAAAGTAGTATTGGAAAACATGAGCCTTGAAGAAGTAATTACCAAGTTAAAAGCGATATAGGATGAACATTTTATTTAAAAGAATATTAACGATAGTACCCGTGGCACTGGGATCTTATGGCGGTCCGCTATTGGCCCAGAATGGAAAATATGTGTTGACCGGTAATCTCCCTACCGTTAAAGACAAGATTTATCTTGGTCATGAAGTTGGGGATAAATATGCAGTTATAGATTCGGCGAAAGTTGTTAATGGTAGCTTTATGTTTAAAGGAATGGTTAAACAACCAGGATTTTATAAATTGGAAAGTAAGGGCCTGAAAAACCCGATACTTTTTATATTGGAGAATGCTGCTATCCGTGTGACCAAACCTGATAGTTTGTCTCAGGCGGTTGTTAGTGGATCTGCTGCGCAGGATGTATACATGGGCTTTTACAACGATCCCTGGAAAGCAATCACTGCTAAAGCAGGAGATATTTACGGCCGGCTTGATCAGGCTGAGAAAGCGGGTAAAAAAGATACCGCTACCCGTGCAGGTTTCGACCGGGAATTCAGATCACTGGATACACTTAACATTGCGGCGGTAAAGGAGTATATCCTCAGAAATCCCGCTTCGGCCGGATCTGCAGCAGTTATTTATGACCGTTTTATCAGTTATCCTAATTTTCCGGTGGCCGAAGCGTTTTTCGGGCTGCTTACTAAAAATGCGCAGCAATCAGAAATTGGCGAACAAATTAACACCGCGTTAAAAACTAATGCGAAAACCGCCAAAGGGAAACTTGCCCCGGCTATTGCAATGCCTGATAAGGATGGGAAAATCGTAAAGCTTTCTGATTTTAAAGGTAAATATGTACTGGTTGATTTCTGGGCAAGCTGGTGCGGTCCCTGCCGGAGAGAAAACCCCAATGTAGTTGCCGCTTACAAAAAATACCATGATAAAGGCTTTGAGATTTTAGGTGTATCCCTGGATTCTAAAAAGGATGCCTGGTTAAAAGCCATCGCAGCTGATGGCCTCACCTGGACGCATGTGTCTGATCTGCAGGCCTGGTCAAACTCCGCCGTTAAAGCTTATGGGGTAAAATCTGTGCCGGCAAGTTTCCTGCTTGATCCGGAAGGTAAGGTAGTAGGTAAAGACTTAAGAGGAGAGGAACTGAATAAAACCCTGGCAGGCATCTTCAAATAGGATTTACGCACACCAATTTATAAATAGCTGCAGCCCATTGGTTTGCAGCTATTTTTGTTTTAAGAAGGTTATAGTTAGGTGTAAACTTACCATGTCATGGTTATTTCTGATTTCCAGGTTATTGCGCAGATTTTTCTGTGGGTCGGCTGTAGCTGTAGAGATAAAGAGCCATACGGCATGATATGCTCTTTTATATTCCATTTAGTAACTATTCGCACTTAACAATCAAATTGTTATCTGTTTAAAAGGGGCGAATCTAAGTCCTTGTTTCTTAATCTGGTGTAACCTAATTGATTTATAAGTTGTCTAAATTATCAAAACTTAAATATGAAAAGCATTCTAGCTATATTTCTTCTGATTATCAGTCTTTCCTGCTTTGGACAGAAAAACAAAAATACCCTGATGAGTTTATTAGGCACAATGCCTAATCCACCAAAATTGTTTGTTGATACATTAGAGAAAATAAATATTGAAAATGGCTGGAGATATAAAATTCGTTATTTATCGGAAGATAGCAGTACGGTTTTTCATACACCCAAAGACTACATTACAGCTTATCTATTTATTCCAAATCATAGTTTTGGTACCAAATTACCGGCTATGATTGCTATACATCAAGACGGTAGTCGTAATTATCTTGGCAAAGCTGAACCGGCTGGCCTTGCAGGTGACGACGACCAACATTACGGTATAGAACTGTATAAACAAGGGTACGTGGTTATATGCCCTGATAGGTTTTATCACGGTAACCGAAGAAGAATTAGTAAGCCGGATACCTTGACTAATTTGTGGTATGAAGAGTCGCTGCAAGCAACAGAACATTGGGCTGGACAGCTTATGTCTGTAGGAAGATCTACAATCGGAAAGGAAGTATATGATTTAGAAAGAGCAATGGATGTGTTGTATGCCATGCCTGTGGTTGATAAAAATAAGGTTGGAGCTATCGGCCATTCTGCAGGTGGCAATGCTTTGGCATACTTCATGTTTGCCGATACTCGCGTCAAAATAGGTGTTTCATCCTGTGGCGTATTTGAGATGGCTGACTGGTTTGATGAGAAGGCGCCAAGCAAACGGTATGCGTATACGGCAATTCCCGGATTTCTAAATACAGCACGAACCTCTGATTTTGTGGGCCTGATTGCACCAAGACCTTTTTTAATGACCCGAGGACTTTGGGAATGGGCCAAAGATACTGAGCAGAATAAAGCAAACAGTACAGGCCACGTAAAATCTACCGAGAAACTCTATAATGAAGCATTATCTTATTACAAAAAACTTAAATCTGCTGATAATTTAAAAGTGATATATTTTGACGAAGATGGTGGACGCCACGCTTTTCCACCCAAGGTTAAAAAGCAAGTTTATACGTGGATTGCTTCTTATTTAAAGTAATTTGTCATAGTTATCATTATCCCTTTATCGTAAATATCATGTAGTTAGGATATATACGGCATGAGAAGTTCTTTTATATTCTCGTTAGTAACTAGTAGTTCCCGCCCTGCTCAAATTGCTTGCTGTTAAGGATTGCACCATTGCTATCGATTCCATGAGCTGTCAGAAGCGTATTGCGCAAGCCATCATTTGAGAAAGAGGAAGATTATATTTTTAAAAGCGATTTCCCTCATTTATCACTAAACTATTTAGACTTATTAAAAATTATGGTTTATATTTGCCATTCTATATAAGCAACAAACGCATTTGTGAAAATTTTTAAGGGTAATAAAGATGATAAATTACTGAATCAAATTGATGATTCAAGTTTTCGCACCTTGTTTGAAGAGTTCTGGAAGCCCTTACTTGCTTTTTGTCAATACCATATCAATGATGATGAAGTTGCTATGGATATTGTTCAGGATATTTTTTGTTCTCTTTGGAGGCGTAAAGATTCTCTTCATATTGAAACCCGGATGGAATACTATTTATATCGGGCAGCACGGATTAAAATCAGTGACTACTACCGTGAAAAATTTAAAAGGGAAAGCCAGAACCAGTGTCTGTTAGAAAATTTCTGCGAAAGTATTAACAATACAGAAGAAACTATTCTTTTTAAGGATCTGGATCATTTTGTCGACGGACTTGTGAACAGGTTACCATGTAGGTGCAAACAGGTGTACACGCTAAGTCGTAATAGTGGTTTAACTATACCCGAAATTGCAGAACAGCTTGAGCTTTCAGAAAAAACGGTAGAAGCACATTTAACCAAAGCATTGCGTTTTCTTAAAACTTATTTACATTAAGAGCGGTTTAAATTTTTATAACAAAAATAAATGGCCTTTTGCTGTTATATTGAGGAGTAATTATTTATAAAAATCAAGATAAATGACGGTAGAATTTAATGGAAATATCTCCTAGAGGGATCGTCATTGCGAGAAGGCTTTTTCAGCCGACGAAGCAATCTTTATAGCAAGGATTACTAGCATGATAGATTGCTTCGTCGTTACTCCTTATAATGACGTTTATGTAAATAATTTATATTTAGTGTTATTTTTTTTGACCATATAAGAAATTTAAGGGCCATATAAGCTTACATGTTCTTATATGGTGTGAAAGCCTGAAGGATTATTTAATGAATTAGATGTTCTAAGGTGTCTAAGGTGGTTAATTAAACTGTGTAATTTTTAATTTTTACGACCACCATATACATCTTAGCTCAATGAGTTTTGCAGGATGCGAAATCTTAAACCTAATACGTTAAAAAGCGAATATAGGACGTCATTCCTATTTTTTTCGGGCCATAGATCTGATGGTTACTCGCAATGACGACCTTTTTTTGGAGTCTGTCATTGATAGCGTAATCGAATTTACTTTATTAATGCGTTGAAATGGTCTTCGATTACGCTCAGTGACATACGAAATAAATTTTTATTTAATTTTGAACAGGTGCTAACCCTTAGTCAAAAAAAATATTTTTTTTTGACTAAGGGTAAATCTCCCGATCTCCGACTTGTATTCTAAAAGCAGTTCATGTCGGTAGATCATCATTTGTTAGAAAAATATTGGGCGGGTTTATGCACCCCTGTGGAAAGGAAGATCGTAGAACAATGGATGTTGGATGGAAGTCCCGAAAAGCCTTATGAACTTCGTTCCTCTGGAGCAGAATCAAAGCTAAAGGAGCAGTTATGGCAACGTATTTCAGGAGCGCATCCGGAAGTAAAAGCCTATGATGAACCGGCCAGGGTTATTCGGATGCCGGTATGGTATAAAAGAATATCGATAGCTGCAATATTCATTTTACTGGCGGGCTTGGGCTTATATCTATCAAACAAACAATCGCCCGCAGGCGCTTCATTAACCTATAAGGTGGTAATGCTTCCATACGGAAAAAAAGCCAAAATCACTTTAGCTGATGGAACCCTGGTGTACCTTAATGCAGGAAGCAGTTTGAAATATCCCGAACATTTTTCAAAAACGGAACGGAGGGTATTTCTGAAAGGAGAAGCCTTTTTTGAAGTGACTAAAAATCGAAACAAACCATTCTACGTTCAAACTAAATATACCACAACTCGCGTACTGGGTACCCGCTTCAATCTTCAGAGCTGGGAAGGCCCTTTTGATCAATTGGCTGTGGAAGAGGGCAGGGTACAGTTAACAGCTGCCGGATGTATAGATACGTTAATCTTATATCCCAATATGCAGGGCGCATTTAATGGTCATTCCCTAAAGCAAACCGCAATTAACAGTGCGCATATCGTGGCCTGGACTAAAGGTATTATGATTTTTAATGATCGTAAATTAAGCGAGGTAGCGGCAGAGCTGGAACGCTGGTATGGCGTTAAAATTCATCTCAATGATGCTGCTTTGCTTAATTACAGGGTAAAGGCCCGATTTGATAATCCCTCACTAACTGATGTACTTCAGGATATCAGTTTTGCACTTAATATAAAATACAAAATGAAAGATAAGGAGGTCACATTGTCCAGATAAGTAAATTTTAACATAAATACCCGGTGTACGCGTCGCTAAAGTTGTTCACCGGGTATGAGCAATGCACTATAATCAATCACATTACTTCAAATCAAAAATATGAACTTTTTGCTATTTAGCACAAGATTGTTTTCACGTATGGGGAAAACAATCGTTTTAATTTTACTCACCATTTTCATTACCAATTCAGCTATGGCACAAACCACAGCTTTGAAAAAAAGAATCAGTATTCAGCTTAACAATGTCTCTATCGCCCAGGCTTTGGCAGAAATAGAAACCAAGGCAGGTTGCAGTTTTATTTATAGCCCGGATTTGTTGAATGCAAATAGAAAAGTCAATTTGTCTTATCAAAATGCCACTTTAGAATATATTCTCCATGGAATTTTTGGAGAAGAGATCAGGAGAATAGAGGTAAAAGGAAACCAGATTAACCTTCAGCCTTCAAATGGTAAAGGAACGATTAAAGGACGGGTGACCACAAGCGACGGCCTGGCTGCGGCATACGTTAACATAGATATGGGCGGTAGCAAAATTCAGGCAGATGAAAATGGTCTTTTTAGTTTTACCAATGTAGAAGTGGGAAGTTATACCATCACAGCCAGATATGTAGGGCTAAAAGGGCAGGAGCAGCGCGTTCAGGTTACTGCAAATGCTACGGTGGAAGTTTTATTCACTTTATATGAGGATATGAGGGCACTGCAGGAAGTAGTTGTTAATGGTGAGCGCGTTAATAAATTTGCAAACAAAACGACAGAATATGTTTCCCGTTTACCTTTAACGAATCTGGAAAATCCACAGGTGTATAGTGTAATAACCAAGCAGCTGATGCAGGAACAGGTTGCGGTAACCGTGGCAGATGCCATACGTAATGCCGGGGGCGCGGTTTCTATAACAAACCCTTCTGGTGGCGTAAGTGCATATTTCAGAGGATTTGGAACGGGAATTAATGCACGTAATGGTATGGAATCTACTTCAGACCGTTCTGCTGTAGATTTAGCGAACATCGAACGCATTGAGGTGATGAAAGGCCCTTCAGGTACTTTATTTGGTGCGTCGGTTTCTTCCTTTGGCGGGGTAGTGAATGTGGTGACAAAAAAACCGATAGAAGCAAAACGTACGGAGTTTAACTATACTACCGGGAGTTTTGGCTTAAACCGCCTTACTTTAGATATTAATACACCGCTTGATCAGGAAAAAAAGGTACTGTTCCGGGTAAATTCTGCCCTGAATCGGGAAAGGAGTTTTCTGGATTATGGTTTAAATAATACTTTTTTACTGGCACCAAGTATTACTTATCATGTAAATGAACGGTTATCATTAAATGTAGATGCAGAGTTGTTGCAGGTACATAACACGCAGCCGATGAACTACGTATTTAGATCTGCAGCGATTAAACAACCAAGCGATTTATTACTGGACTACCGGAAAACATTGTTTCATGATAATGTTGATGTTGAAAATTATGCAACACGTTTATTTGCTGAAGGGGTGTATAAGCTGTCGGATAACTTTAAGTCAACTACACTTTTTTCTTTTGTTTCTGAAAATGTAGACCACAGTTATCAGCGTTTGGTCATCTGGTCGTCTCCCAGCAATGTAACCCGGGCTTCGTATGTGTATGGTCCGGTTTATAATGGATACACAAATATTCAACAGAATTTTAATGGCAAGTTTAAAACAGGTAGTTTTACCCATAACCTTTTAGTTGGTGCAAATTACCGTCATTATACCTCAAGTTTTCTATTTGCAGATATACAGCCCATTGATCAGATTGATGTAACTAAATCTTTCAAGCCAATTGTTAGTCAGCAAATTGATAAACTGGTAAGCTTTGAACCCTTTCCTTCACCAACGCAGCAAACGGCCAGTGTTTATGCTTCAGATATGATTAACGTGTTACCGCGACTTTCGGCCATGTTATCACTACGTTTGGATCGTTATAAAAGACAGGCTGTTGAAGGTGATGAAGATGGCTATAATCAAACTTCTTATGCGCCTAAATTTGGTCTGGTTTATGAATTGCTACCCAAATCGGTTTCACTTTTTGCCAATTACATGAGTGGTTTCCAGAATGTTGCTCCGGTATCACAGCCGAATGGCAGCAGGCAGGTTTTAGATCCCTTATTTGCTACCCAGGCAGAAGGTGGTATCAAAACAGAACTTTTTGAAAAGAAACTCAGCTTTACCGCCAGTTATTACCGGATCAATATTGACAATGCCACCCGTTTGAACGAGGAGTTATTTACTATACAAGATGGTAAACAATTGAGTAAGGGCTTAGATTTGGAACTAATTACGCAACCCGTTGCCGGTCTGAATATTTTGGCAGGTTATGCTTATAACGATAATCGTATAGTAAAAGCAGCTTTGGATGCTAATATTGATGGAAATAAAGCTGCAAATGCCCCTGAAAATGTAGCGAATTTCTGGGCTTCATATGCTTTTCAGAATCAATTTAAGGGATTGGGATTTGGTGCAGGAATGAATTATGTAGATAAAATGTACAAAGCATCGGATAACAAATTTTTTATTCCGTCATATACCCTGGTTAATGCTGTGGCATTTTACAATAGGCAGGCCTGGGGTATACAGGTTAAAGCCAACAACATTTTTAATGAAAAATATTGGGACAGTTGGGCAAATGCGCAGGCACCGGCGAATTTATCGGCTAACCTTTCCTTCCGATTTTAAATGCGTGAATAGGCAACCAAGGTTTAATTCCTTGGTTGCCTGATTAGTATATGGACTTAAGAAAAAGATTAATTGCCATCCACTTATGGATCGGGCTGCTATCAGGGCTGGTTGTGATGATATTGGGATTAACCGGTTGTATCCTCGTTTTTGTCGATGAAATCAAACCCCTGGTTTATGCAGACCGAATGCATGTCTCCTCAACATTCGGCGAAACATTATCCATGAATGTAATGATGCAAAAGGTACAGGGGATATGGGGTAAAGATAAGCCGATATCGGCTTTAGAGATCGATAATGATCCTAAACAAACATGGCATTTCAGGGCTTACCGGGAAAATGATAGCAACGCTGGAAATTGGTATTGGCATGAGAAAAAGTTCTATGAATCGTTGTTTATGAACCCTTATACCGGTGAATTGGTTTTTCATGAACAGTCTGAATTTGAATTTTTCAGGGTTATCCTGTATTTACACTGGAGTTTATTATTAAAAACAGAACTGGGACAGCCTGTTGTTGGTGTAATCACCCTGCTATATGTTATTTCTTTGCTCACCGGTCTTTATTTGTGGTGGCCAAAAAATAAAAAGGCCCGGCGGGTTCGGTTTTGGTTTAAGTGGAAAAAGAATACTGGTTTAAAACGCAGGAACTATGATCTCCATAATATTCTTGGTTTCTACGTGATGAGCCTGGGGTTGGTCATTGCCCTAACCGGAATGATGTGGGCATTTCCGATGCTGGATAGGGGTGTGCAGAATGTACTCAATCTGAGTGAAAGTCCTAAGAAGACAAAAGTAGCTATGGTGCATTCTTTGCCTGAACCTAAAAGTACGGGTTTGGATTTTATTTTTAAGGAGATCAAAAAGAAATATCCCACAGCAAAAGCCTACCATTTTTATTTTCCGGCTAAGCGGATGTCAACAGTAACGGTGCTTGCAAGCTATGATCAAACTTTTAAAACGGTTACGAACCGTTACGATGTGCTTTCAGGACAATTGTTAGAATCCAGCAGATTTGAAGACGGACGTATTGGAGAGAAATTCAGTGCGATGAATTATGATATCCATACCGGGAATATTCTGGGTTTACCTGGTAAAATACTTGCTTTCCTGGGCTCAATGATTTCTGCATCTTTACCCTTAACAGGTTTTTTAATCTGGTACAATAGAAAGAAAGGCAAAAGCATTTAGCCTTCTGTATTCAAGGTGATGGAAAAGCAGCGCTTCTTTTTTGTTAGGGAAACAAATTCTGAAGGGGTTGTGAACTTGTAATTTTAAGCGATAGCAGTTACTAATCACATGCCAGAGCGGCTAAAGTACAGGTATTGGAAAGGTTAGCCCTCACCATCCGTAAGGGCTTAAATTTAAATGATCAATTTTATTTTACCTCACTCAACACTTCCTTTCCCATCAGCAACGTAGCTGTAAATAACCAGATATTCAATTCCGTTCTTTTGGAAATGCCCGATCGGAATATCGCCTAACTGGTCTTAGCATCTCGCTAAGACCATATGTAACTTATATAACAAATCTTCTACAGAAACATTCACATCAATATGATGTAAGAGGTAGCCTTTACCGCACAAATGGCAGGTAATACATTAGTGTTGGCTAATTCAGCTGCAACCTGAGCAGGGAGTTGTGTGTTTTGGTTTTTAAAATTGTTGTTTCGCATAACATTGTTCAAAAGATCCTGGGTGCTGCGAAACAACGATAAACTCTTTCAGAGAAATTTAGATACGGTGCCAAACCGCTCACCCAGGAATATTGTTAAAATTGATTTGCTTACTTAATTGCTTCTATGTCTAAGTTGAAAAATCTGTTTATTATTATTTCGAATAGGTAATTTAGAAGCAATATCTCAAATCACAAAGAAAATCTTAATTATTAAATTAATTCCTAGTTGCTGCAAACTGCCAGTTAAATTATTGAAAGATTAAATTGGCGCGTCATCCTGATGGATAATTTATTGCATAAAATCAATGACAGAGTTTAAAGGTTAATGATTAAAATATTTAAGTGCGATAATTGTAATTTTTGAATGAATAGTTTTTATTGGACAAATCGCTAAACGCTAAACAATATCGCTGAGAAAAGACTTTTACCTATTAATCTGAGTTCGATTAATATTTGAATGATAGTGAGTGTTTAAAGTCGCTTTACCTCACGCGATCGTCATGCTGAATTTATTTCAGCATCTTTCCCGCTACTAAGATCCTGAAATGAATTCAGGGTGACGAAAATAACTAAAATGCTTAAGAATAGTCCTAAAAGCCACATTATTAATCGAACTCAGGTTATTAATTAGGTCGCTATTTTAACCCATGGAAATCGCTTTTAAATTTTGAGCCATTTGCGTCCATGATTAAATTTCACCTGATGCCGGTATTTGCTTTTATGGATTTCATCGAATTGAACGACATTTAAATAGATTCATTTTTTTTAAATTGGTATAAAAATTAACACTATGATAATCTGTTATTAGCATAGTTTGCATGCATATTTAATAATTTAGGAGCTGTAAATAGTAAACATCCCTATTCCATTTGCATGTATAACAATATCCTGGATACAATTACCGAGCTTCTTTCGGGGGTATTGTATTTTACTGAATCAGAAAATCCATTTAAAGTAATTAATTGGGGAAAGATTTCGCCTGATGGCATATTGAATAAAATTGCCGTTCAATATCAAGCTAATCTCTCTAGTTTAAAACAACTGGATGCTGATGCATTTTTTCATCACATTGTTTCCAAAGTAGACCCATCAGATGCGCCAATGGTAGAAAATGCCCGAAAAATTAAGGCCATCCAGCTGTTTTTAAATCAAAACCTATCTCACTTGCAGGTTATTCGCATAGAAGGTGCAAGCAGGATTCCTGTCCTGATTATTGGCTATCTATCCGATGGCAGTTGCCTGGCTATAGAAACCTTCGCTATAGAAACTTAGCAATAAAATCTAATTACATAACAAACCAAATTTAAGCATGAAAGCATTAAAAAAATTAAGCTTACTGGCCATATTGTGCCTGGGCCTTGCTGCCTGTAAAAAAGAAAATCAAACCGAACCAGGAGCAAATGTCTTTGAGCAAAAACTAAACACCAAAGCAGTTGTAGCAAGCGAGCAAACTGTAGTTTCAGGTTTTCCGGAGTCTTTCGAATCAGGTACGAAAAGCAGTTACACTACTGCATCGGTAACATTAAGCAGCGGAAGCTGGACGATGAACGATGCTTTAATTGGAAATCAGGCTGCTGATGCCAAAAACGGGAGTCAGTCGGTAAGGATCCGCAATACCGGGATACTGGGCATGAACTTCGACGTAAGCGGCGCTGATGTTGTTACCATTGCACACGCCAAATATGGTACTGACGGCAATAGTACCTGGCAATTGTGGTATTCAACCAACGGAGGGTCGAGCTGGCAGCAAACCGGAAGCACCATCACCAGTAGTTCAGCCAGTTTATCAACTGTCACTTTTAATACGGCAATTTCCGGAAATGTGCGTTTTCAGGTTCGCAAAATCAGTGGCGGTACTAACCGCATCAATATCGATGATTTCAGCATTTCAACAGGTGGCGCAACTACAACACCTCCAACTACCACTCCGGGAGATAACAATAACCTTTTAATGGGTAACCCAAGTAATGCAGTTGCAAACATTTCTTATCCAGAAAATTATTTGATGGAGCGTAGCTATTATACCAGTTCATATAGCAAAAGCAGGGCTACACCTAATTGGGTAAGCTGGCATATCTCGTCTTCAGATCTGGGTTCAACCTCTCGTCAGGACGATTTCAGGGCTGATAATACTTTGCCTTCCGGCTGGTATCAGGTATCTAACAGCAGTTACTCTGGCTCTGGTTTCGATCGTGGCCACAATTGTCCTTCTGCTGACAGAACAGCATCAGTAGCCGCCAACTCTTCTACTTTTTTAATGAGCAACATGATGCCACAGGCACCAAATAATAACCAGGGGCCATGGGCTGACCTTGAAAATTATGCCCGTTCACTGGTTACATCAGGAAATGAAGTTTACATCATCTGCGGTTCTTATGGTTCTGGCGGCACGGGTAGTAACGGAGGCATTACCTATACCATTGATAATGGTCGGGTTAATGTTCCATCCAATACCTGGAAAGTAATTGTGGTATTGGCAAACGGTAATGACGATTTAAACCGGATTACTTCGTCTACCCGTGTTATTTCGGTAAATATGCCTAATACAAACGGCTTAAATACCAACTGGAAAACATACCGTACAAGTGTTGATGCTATAGAATCAGCAACTGGTTATGATCTTCTATCTAACATTCCTGCTGCAATACAAAACGCATTGGAATCGCGAACAGATAATTTATAAAATACTTCTTTCATTTAAGGTAATGAACGGCAACCCAGTGAATGGGTTGCCGTTTTTGTTTTGAATCCGACTGTTTTATTATTCTTGCAAAATCAATATTATCTTCCTGAGTTTTATTCCCTGAAAGCAACGATTTCTTTCTCTTTAGGCAATTCGTTCTTGCGTTGGTCATTAAAACCTTGTTGAACCCCCAGGCGGTAATGATCAATTAAATAAGGTAATCCTTCTCCCTTAAGTAACATCGGGGAAGTTGTAACCTCGAAATGCAAATGTGGCTCACGTGCATCTCCGGAATTACCAATTTTGCCTAGTATGTCTCCTTTACGGACATGATCTCCTGCTTTAACACGTACACTGCCCGGCTGCAGGTGCATATAATGTGCATATTGACCGTTACCGAGATCAATCACTATTTTATTACCGGCAAGTTTCTCGAATGTCAGTGGCACAGCAGGATGAAATTCTTTTCCATGCCCCGGAATATTGTCAGGTAAGCCGTCATTTGCAGCGATTACTTTTCCGTCAGCAACCGCAAATACCTGTTCACCATAACAGAAATAGGAATGTACATCGCGCGGATTACCGGAAAAGGACAGGCTATCTTTGACCTTTTTCCAGTCAATTGCAAATCTTCTTGAATTAACTGCCTGTCCGTTAAGGATAATAACGCCTCGTCGGTGATGATTATCAACGCTGTTGCCAGGGCCATCGGCTGCGATCCAATCGGTACCTTTTACGGGAGGACTAAGTGTTTTAAGGTTTGTTTTATGGGTAACGATTACTGCCCCGTCTAAAGAGTCATTCCCTGTGATTATCTGGTGTGTTATTTTCTCAGGAAAAGAAAGGGGACTGTTTAACCTGGCTTCAATAAATACAATGGCGCTCTGACCACCTTCAATGGTTAGATTATCCTTTGAGTCCTCTACACCTAAAATTTTTACCATATTATGCAGTTCTAGCGCATTAAAAGATACCATAGGACTGCTGTTTTCGTTATTTGTATCCCTTAATTCAATACCGCGCAAACTTATAGCCGATGTAGTAAAATTGGTTAAGTACAGCTCGTAGATCAGAAAAGATTTTTGTCCACTTGGAAAAGAAGTGGGATCGAAAAGTACGTGCATTTCCATCTGTAGTGGAAATGAGAAAGGTTTTGTAGCTGCAGCCTTATTGGAAGGAAGGCTTTGTGCTGCCGATGGTGCACAAGATAAAAAAATGAGGATTATACATGTAAAGAAACAAAATGTTTGATTGATAATTTTCATCATAAATCCAGGTGTTAAAAGAGAAACAAAAGAAGAGTTGATACCAGATCGATTTGATCGGCGGAAATTTATAACAATTGCTGCTGGTGGGCAGCTGCTATCAGTTCGGCTACATTCTTGACTTCAAACTTCTGTATCAGGTTCCTCCGATGGGTATCTACTGTCAGCGGACTTAAAAAGAACTCCTGTGCAATATTCTGACTGGTTTTTCCCTGCGCCAGGAGCGATAGAATTTGCTTTTCCCTTCTGGTGAGCTGTGGTGTATTGCGCAACTGGTTTTTAGTTGGGCGGCTGATAATTTCTACTACTTCCTTACTGTAACAGATATCTCCTTTTACGGCCGCTGTAATACACTGCCGAAGTTCCTCAAGTGAGCTGTTCTTGAGGAGATAGCCACTGGCACCGTTCTGTATGGTTTGCATAATAATGCTCCGCTCGGTATGGTTGCTGAGGATGAGTATAGTGGTAGCAGAGAATTGCGCTTTGATCATCTGGCAAAGTTCCATACCACCAATATCCGGCAGGGTAACATCCAGCAAGATAAGATCTACAGGGTTTCTGCTTAAATAAGAAAGGAGCTGTGCGCCATTTGAAAAGCCGCCTACAATTTCCAGATTGTCTTCATTTTTAAGCAGCGTCTTAAGCCCTTCAATAACAATTGGATGATCATCTACGATAACAGTAAGCAGTTTATTCATCGATATTGGTTTTAAGTTCTATATCTATACTTGTTCCTTCGCCAGGAGCAGAATGCACTTCAAATTTCCCTTGCAGAAAGGCGATTCGGTTCTTGAGATTATCAAGGCCCATTCCTTTTTTATCAGAAAGGGTGTCCATATCAAAGCCCTGGCCATTATCTTCAAAAGTAATAAAAATAGTATTTTCGTTTTGGCTGCATTGCAGTATAAGATTGTCTGCATGGGCATGCTTGATTGCATTTGATATGAGTTCCTGCACGATTCGGTAGATGTTTAGCTGCACATTCATCGCAATATTTTTCTGAATGCCGAACATTTCTGAAGTGATACGTAAACCATCACGCATATAAAATTCGCAAAGGTCTTTTAAAGCGATTTCAAGACCAAACTTCAGTAAAGTCTCAGGTACCATGTTGCGGGCAATGCGGCGCAGTTCCGTAACCGAGGTGTCCAGCTGTCCGATAATGCGGTGAAGGTCTTTATCTCCGGACATGCCGGGCTGTGTATCTGTCCAGCCGGAAAGCCCTATTTTAACTCCTGACAGCATGCCGCCAAGTCCATCGTGAAGATCCCTTGCAACGCGTTCCCTTTCAAGCTCTTCACCTTCAAGCATGGCTTTGGTAATCTTGAGCTGTTGCTTTTTTTCCATTTCGCTAAGCTGTTGCTTGTAATTAATCTCCTTTTGCTGGGCAAGTTTGCGCCGGCTCCGGGCTGTGAGCAGAACGAAAACGAGTAAAAGGAGCAGGAAAAGACATCCCAAACCAAATATAAGTCTATACAAGCGGTCATTACGTGCATTAAGCTGTGCCTGCCTGTTCTCTGATTGCAGGGCCTGTATTTTTTGCTGGTTTCTTGCACTTCTGTATTTTGTCTCCAGCTCATTGATCTTTACTTTTGTCAGGTCGTTGTTGATGCTGTCATTGGTCTGCCTGTATTTGTTCAACCAGTGGTATGCCTCTTTATAATCCCTTAACTTTTCGCTCATTTTCGCCAGTTCCAAATAAATCTCTGCCCTGTCGTTAATTTTGGCGGTCAAAGTTCCTTCCTTAACAATATCCAGTAAGATCTGTCGGGCCTCGGCATATTTTTTCTGCTGCTGATAGATATCATATCTGCGGAAAAAAAATTGTTGGTAGATCTGTTTCTGGTTATACTTTTTAGCTAGCGGAATCCCCCTGTCTATACTCGCAAGTGCCTTATCGTATAATGTTTTAGTGGAATAGTAAAGCGCCTCATTATAATAGTATATCGGATAGTTTAAAGAGGAGGGGTATGGCTTCAGCAGCCGTTGTGCTTTTTGCAGAAGTACCTGGGCTTTGTCGGTTTTGTTGTCATAACAATAGATGCTTACCCCTGAAAGATAGGAAAACAACAGATCGGTAGAACCAGGGTTTTTGGTTTCCAGTAAGGCGATGGCTTTTTCATTATAGGCCGTCGCTTTTGCAAACTGGGAGTTATTCATTAGAATAGTGGAGAGCTGCGTATAATAGTAAGCGATGCGCGCCGGATCGCCCGTTTTTTCTATAATAGGAATAGCTTTTTCCAGGGTTATTTTAGTCATAAAGCCATAGCCCATTTTGTCTACATTCATCAAGGCATAATTAAACCATGATGCAGCCTGCTTTGCATAGGCGATTTTAGTGTTGAATGGAGAAAGTGCTTCTGCAGCTTTTTTAAAAGCATCTGATGCCTTCGCTTTGTTCCAGTTGAAATAATACTGCCCTTTAGAGAAAAGTGCTAGTGCATTTAAAAATTTATCGTTTTTAGCGGCAGCTGTACCTGCCTCCAGGTAGGCTTTACTCTTTAAGGTGTCTTTATATTTCCAGTATTCTACCAATAGAAAATTGGTGCTCGCTCTTGAGCTATCTGTAATTTTTTTCTGTAGAATGTGATGCAGGCTGTCGAGATAATGCTGCTCATTAAGGGGAACCTGCTGTTGGCCAACAGATTTAAATGAAACCAAAATACATATCAGGAATAGAAAAAATTTTGTCATGGTTAAAAAAGAAGTTTATTCATTGGCCGTAGATCAGGTTATATTTTCGGTAAGGAAATTTACATCTAAATATCAGACATAATTCCCAACCCATCATCATTTCATCCATTTGTTATGGGAAAATACCTAAAAACCAGTAGAAAAAAAACGGTAAAAACCGGTATTTCTTTTAGTGGCCACATCCAATAGCTTTGCTCTCATACCAAAATTAGCATGAAACTATGAAAACATTACCCTTGAAAGAAGCTTTTTTTTCTAAAGCTAGCATTGTCCGGCAGCACTTAAACAGTGCTTTGGCTATACTATGTTTTATAATCGTCTCCATGTGCCTTTCGGGATGCTCAAAAGATGATAATGGCGGGGGTGAACCCACAGGTGATTATTATTTCCGCGCAAAGATAGGGGGAAAAGAGGTCAATTTCCATAACGTGAATTTTCAGGGAAGTGGTGATGATAACCGGTTCGAACATATTGTGGTTGGAGGTTATGAGAGCTCTTATCCCTTATCAGGGCCTATTCCGCCTTCCCTCGACTTTGAGATTTGGAGGCTTGGCGGTAATATCGCCGCAGGAAAGTATGTCACCCCTGCTGAAAATAAGATGATCGCCCGTTACGCGATACAAAAAACCGAAGGTACGCTACTGTACAATACTTCATTTTCAGATGATGTCTTCACCCTTAAAATTGAAGCGATCAGCAAGCCGGGCATTAAAGGAGCCTTTTCTGGAACTGTCCGCAACAGCGCAGGAGAGGCAATTGAAATTACCGGTGGTACATTTAATCTTCCTTATGAAACCACTATTAATCCATAAAATGAATATCATGAAGCTAAAAAAATATGTCCTTACATTTTTCTATGTGGTATCAGCAACAGCTGTAGTTTCCGCACAATATAAAGAGCCTGAAAAAAAAGATAAGGTAGAGATCTTCCGTCCGGAGATAGCATTCGACTCTCTGCAGGCAAAAAAAATGCTGGCAAAAGGTACAGGTACGATAAAGGGAGTTGCTTTTACCAAAGCTAAAAACAATATGGGCTTTAAAGCCGGTCAACGGATTTATGCCAATAAAATCAAAGTAACCCTTTTTCCCGTTACCCCTTATTTTGAGGCCTGGTACCAATTAAGAAAAGACAAGGAAAGCCTTAGAAGGAGGCGCTATGTTTATCTTTCCGACCAGGCCTACAGGTATAGGCTCGAAGCAATTACCAATAGTGATGGGGAATTCACTTTTCCAGAGATGAAGCCGGGAAAATATTTTCTACAGGGGGTTCTTGGCTATACTCATTATGGTACATATAACCAATATACAGGCAGTGGCTACAATGGCTATGGACAGACAGATTATTATCAACAGAAGAACTATTCGGTTGACCATGAAGACAGGATCGAAGAGTTTGTCGAGGTAAAAGAAAACGGCGAAATTGTTAAGGTCAAACTGCATTAATTTCACAAAACAATAAGTCTATACCATGCGAACAGATAAAAAAATTACCGGTGTGCTGCTCACATTAATGTTGATTTCCGGAATTGAGGCGCATGCCCAGCTCGGCGGACTGCTTGACAAAGCAAAAGAGAAAGCCACCAAAGCCATTGAAAAAAAGATTGACAAAAATAGCCTTTCAGAAAAATCCGGAGCTACCATTAACGCGGGCAACAGCAATATCGTGACTGGTGATTCGCTGGTTTTTACTGAAGATTTTTCGGCATTTCAACCGGGAGCCAGTGCCACAAGTTTCAAAACCAACGGAGCGGCTAATATCGTTACAGCAAGTGGCCAGAAAGGGAAATGGCTAGATTTAAGGGATAAGGCAATCTACAAATTTTCCCGCCAGCTCAATTATCCCCGTCGGTTTACCTTATCTTTTGATATCATCGCAAAAGCGGATCAGATTAAGGACATTGCTCCACTGTCATTTGGTTTCGCAAGTGATAACAGCGTCAGGCAGTATGCAAGCAATATTGGCACCTACGTACAGTTGCATTATTACGATGCCAACCAGGTTAACATAGGTAGCAATAAGCCTGAAAAATTCGTAAATACGACCTTTGATCTTGAACCATGGATTAACCGTCCGCTTCATATTGTCCTCTCGGTTGATGGGGAACGGATGGCTGTATATCTCAACAATATCAAACTTGCTGATACCGTTTTGTTTAGTCCTGCTGCGGCTAAAAACTTTTATATAACAGCACCCTGGGAATATGCTAATGATGCGGGCGTTCTGGTGAGTAACTTTAAGGTTTCAGGATTTAGGAATTAGAGTTAAATATAGCTGCAGTCCGCCCAAATTCATCAATCCATTGATATTTCATTGAAAGAGAAGGCAATCATTGTAACCTCCATTTACTTTTCTGCGTCTTAATCATAAATATCTATTATGACAAAATATAAGTATTCCCTTTGCCGGATTGTTTTTCTGTTTATTCTGATCAGCTCTGCTCTTTCTTTGCACGCACAGCGCCTTGAAAAGGGAATCGACAGTTTGATTTTAAAGGATTTTAAGGATCCAAACGGGCCGGGAGGTGTATTTATGGTTTCCAGAAAGGGAAAGCCAATCTATCAAAAAGCTTTTGGTAAAGCGAACCTGGAATTGGGCGATAATCTGAGCACTGAAAATGTTTTCGAACTGGGATCTATGACTAAACAGTTTACAGCAGTAGCTATTCTTATGCTGGAACAAGCGGGCAAACTTAAAGTAGAAGATCCTGTTCTAAAGTACATTCCGGATTATCCCAATGGAGAGAAAATAACCATACATCATCTTTTAACACACACTTCGGGAATAAAGGATTTTACAGAAATGAAGGCGTTATCGGATATTTCGCAAAAGGAAATGACGCCTAAAATGATGGTTGATTTTTTTAAAAATGAACCTGCCGATTTTGCACCAGGAGAAAAGTTTGAATACAATAATTCAGGATATGTACTTTTAGGTTATCTGATCGAAATCATTTCCGGACTGCGTTATGAAGATTTTATCAAAAATCAAATTTTCGATAAAGTTGGAATGAGCCGGTCATATTATGCAAGCGACAGGAAAGTCATCAATCAAAGGGCCTACGGGTATCACAAAAAAGAATCCGGATATGTTAACAAAACCATGATCAGTTTTAGTGTACCCTTTTCATCGGGTTCATTAATGTCGACAGCAAGTGATATGTTGAAATGGCAAATGGCATTAAACGGTCATCTCCTCCTTGATGCGAAAGAAACAAATAAGGCGTTCAGCAAATACAAATTAAACAATGGAACGGAATATACTTATGGTTACGGCTGGCATATCCGCGATATAAACGGAACCCCAACCCGTGAACATGGAGGCAGCATTTTTGGCTTTAAAACAATGGCGGTGTACATTCCGGGCGAGGATATTTACGTAATAGGACTAAGCAATTGCGACTGTAATTCTCCAACAAAGTTAGTAGGAAATATCGCTGGATTTGTATTAAAGGGCATTAAAGAAAAGCGATGGTAATTGAAAGGCCAAGCGCCATAAAGAGTATTTGATGAATAAGACCGAGCATAAAATTCTTAATTTAACGTGAAATATAATTTTTATGAATAATTACAAGCGAATACTATTGCTTTGCGTTGGAATACTGGTTCTCACAATGCCGGAAGCCCAAACATTGACAGCCTGATCGGCAAAAATGTATCAGAAAAATCCCCGCTAAAACAAACACCATCTGTAATAAAAAAATATGAAGACTTTTCTAAAATGGACCAAACGAATAGGCCTGGGCTTAGTTACTTTGCTAATATTGTTACTCCTGATCGGATTTATTTTTGAAAGAGTGTCAAGGAATGCTGCTGAAAAAATTAAACCTGATGGCCAGTTGGTAGAAGTTGACGATCATCGTCTTCATTATTACAAAAAAGGCAGCGGCGGACCAACCATTGTATTTGAAACGGCATTTGATCCAGCCGGACATCTGCAATGGTATAATATTCAACAAGAATTACCAGCCTCTTATACAAGCATCTCTTATGACAGGGCCGGAATTTTATGGAGTGAGCGAGGCAAAAATCCAAAATCAGGTGAAGAAATGGCTAAAGAATTACATCTTTTGCTGGAAAAAGTCAAAGCCCCAAAACCGTATATTCTTGTCGGCCATTCCTTTGGGGGAACACTAGTCCGGTTTTTTGTTAACAAATACTCCAAAGATGTTGCAGGTGTAATATTTGTAGATAGTCAATGCCCTGATGATGAAAGATATTTATCTCCTGAACTATTTAAAATGGTCAATCAGGGGCTGCCAAGTGGCTTTCTAAAATTCGCAAACACTTTTGGACTTGTCAGACTGATGTTTAAAGGTATGTTTCCCAATAACAAGCAATATGAATATCAAAACACCATAATGCCGGCTTTGCTTTACAAAAGCGCTGATGCAGTGCTGGAAGAGCAGGATCAGATGAGTTCCATCAAAAAAGAAGCATCAAAAATAAAATCTTTTGGCAATATTCCACTTTATGTATTGACCGCCGCTGATGGAAAGCGCTTTGATTCTTCCATTAAGGATCGAAAACTAAAGACAGAAATGCTAAATGCCTGGAATAAAATGCAAAAGGATTTTCTGCTACTTTCCACAGAAAGCAAACAGATTCTGGTGGCGAAGAGTGGCCATTATATCAACCAGGAACAGCCAAAAGCGATCGAAACTGCCATCAATGATATGGTGAATAAAATAGTGCCGCAAAAATAAAACATCATATCTGACCTATTAATTAAGGGGAATAATACAGTTTTCAAGATGCCAACTCTTAAACTATCGCATCGTTTTCAAAAGCCAGGGAGGAGTGAATAGTCAGATTATAATACGCTTGCAGTAATTTACTACATAATTTACACTGAAAATTTATACAACATAATATTATATATGAAAAAAATCCTGTTACTTATCCTGATTTCACACAACTACTGCTTCATGCAGGCACAACAAGTGCATGAACCATCTTCAAAAAATCACCCTGAGTGGTCAAAGCCTTTTCCTCCTTTTCGGGTTGTGGGTAATCTGTATTATGTGGGCACAGCCGATCTGGCTTGTTATCTTATCGCTACGCCAAAAGGAAATATCCTGATCAACACCGGACTGGCATCATCAGAAAAGCTTATTGGGGAAAATATTAAAAAACTGGGTTTTAAACTTTCAGACACCAAAATATTACTGACCACACAAGCACATTTTGATCACCTGGGTGCAATGGCTGCAATCAAGAAAGCCACAGGGGCTAAGTTCATGGTAGATGATGCAGATGCAAAAGTAGCAGCTGATGGTGGCCTTTCGGATTATGACCTGGATGGAAAATTTTGTGTATTTAATCCAGTTAAAGTTGACCGCATCTTGCACAACAATGATACCATCAGGTTAGGAGGAACGGAACTAATCATGCTTCACCACCCTGGGCATACCAAAGGTTCTTGTAGTTTTCTGCTCTCTGTTAATGATCAAAAAAGAAAGTACAGGGTGCTGATAGCCAATTTGCCAACTATAGTTACAGAGAAGAATTTTGCAGACATTCCTGCCTATCCTAATATTGCAAAAGATTATTCCTACACCTTACATAGCATGAAGAACTTAAAATTCGACCTCTGGGTAGCATCACACGGCGTACAGTTTGATCTCCTTCAAAAACATAAACCCGGAGATCCCTATAATCCAGCTGCTTTTATGGATGTTAAAAGCTTTTATGACTATATTGATGAACTGCAGGTAGAATATGATAAAAAAATTGGTAAACGATGATTATTCCAGCTTCCTGAGAGATAAGATGAATAAAGATAGCTAAATTCATCCTCTTACATTTTGCTTTTCCATTTTTCTTTCTGAACTTTTATTTTTTGTTGGATAATAGGCAAGAAATCATGAGACAATTTTGAAACGATTTAAAATTTAGCGCATTGATTCTTCCATTAAGGATCGAAAACTAAAGACAGAAATGCTAAATGCCTGGAATAAAATGCAAAAGGATTTTCTGCTACTTTCCACAGAAAGCAAACAGATCCTGGTGCCGAAGAGTGGCCATTATATCAACCAGGAACAGCCAAAAGCGATCGAAACTGCCATCAATGATATGGTGAATAATATAGTACTGCAAAAATAAGCAGCGATTCGGAACAAAAAGTCATCATGGAATAAGGCTAATGAAGTAGATATCTTTCATTTTATAGCGTACAACACAGAAATCATTTGCGGGTTGCGATAAGGTTATCTATTGAAAATGGTTTGCCTGGCTTCAATATACTTCTATAACGGGGGTATTCTGTATTGGATTTGCGAAAGGCTCAGCTTGTGCGCCTATCCGGCAAAATCTTTGATCATGGCATAAAAAAATGCAAATTGCATGAAATTTGAATCGAATGGCAAGAAAAGTTACGGATGGACCAGTTAGGAACAAGCAGCGAACCAAGGCCAACATAATTGCCGCACTAGGAAAAATCCTGAAAAAAAACGGTTTTTCCGGGCTCAGCATCAGCAGTGTTGCTGATCAGGCAAAGGTAGACAGGCGGCTGATCTATGATTATTTTGGCAGCCTAGAAGGATTGGTAAAGGAATATCTTGATGCCAATGATTATTGGAAAATCAATCCTGAAAATGTTGGGGCCATTGTAGAGGCCAGCAGGGCAGATTCAGGGAAAGCGCTTGCTTACAACGTTTTGGAAGACCAGTTTGACAGTCTGATCAAAAACGAGGAAATGCGCCGCATTATTACCTGGGGGCTTAGCGAAAAGCTGCCTTCACTGAAGGAACTGGACCTGAAGCGGGAAAACATCGGCGATCAGGTGCTGGGTGAAGTATTTGATGGCCATTTTAACAATACAGATAAAAACTTCAGGGCAATGTATGCCATATTGATGGGGGGAGTATATTACCTTACCCTCCATGCCAAGATGCAGGAGAATCCTTTCTGTGGGATAGATTTGCAACAGCCTTCAGGTCAGGAAGAGATCAAGAAGGCACTCAAACAGTTTATCGAGCTGGCCTATACATAATTTAGTTCTTTCACAGCCCAACAGGTACTTTTATTAGTGCAGTATTTGAATTTTGGAAATTAATCCGGATGCAATTGTTCTGGATCAATTCACTTTTTTCTTTAAATACCTTAAAATATTGGCAAAAATAAATTTAAAGATAACTTATAAATTAGTTTCAAATTCGGGATATTTATTTCTATATTGCCCTTGGATTTAAAAAATACCTTGCTTTTTCTGAATAAGAAAATGGTGATGTTTCGTCATCGATGAACTAATATTTGACACTCGGCACTACCTGCAATCTTTATGGGGAGAACACGTACCATACGTACGGTTTCGGTTCCATACTCCGCGAGTTTAACCGTACGTATGGTACGTGTTCTCTGGAGTTGATTGATATAGTCCTATGAAAATACGAAGGATTTTAAATTCGGGCCCTGTTTTATAAAAAAGACAGGGCTTTTTAACTAAATCAAGCTCCAAATGTCAGAAAAACTGAGCCGACAACAAATCTACGACCGTATTAGGGCTACCTCTAAAGAAAGTTATATTCTTGAAGAAATGCAGCGTCTTGGTTTTTGGGAATCTTCTGATACGCCAGGTTTACCAGAAGTTTTAATTAAACGGGAACTTGTTGCAAACCAAGAACTAAATAATCTTTTGGCGCAGGATCGTAAATACCAGAATCAAGAAGCCATGTTAAAAGAAATGCGTAAAGCACGCATGAAACTGGCAAAGGATAAACGAGCCTTAACCAAGCAAAAAAATAAACAAAAGAAAGATGATAAGGCTGCAAACTGGACGAATATTCAGCAACAGCAGATTATTTATTTGGGCGATGGTGTTTCGGGGGGCTTAAATCAAACGGAATCTGATGTGGAAACTTTGCAGAAATTTAATTTGCCGGTTTTTAATCAAATTGTTGATTTAGCATCGGCCATTGGCGCAGATTTATCCACTTTAAGATATTTACTTTATCAAAGAAAAGTTTCCCGAATAAATCATTACCACACTTTCGAAATTCCCAAAAAAACAGGTGGGAAAAGGCTCATATCGGCACCAAAATCAAGGCTAAAAGCTTTACAAACCTGGGTATTGGAAAACGTTTTGAACCGTATTGAAATTAATGACCATGTTCATGGTTTTATCAAAGAACGCTCCATCATCAGCAATGCGCAACCTCACCTCGAAAAAGACATTGTTATTAATGTCGATTTAAAAGACTTTTTTCCAAGTATCAGTTACAAACGCGTTAAGGGTTTATTTAATAAATTGGGTTACTCAGAGCAACTTGCCACGGTTTTTGGGCTAATTTGTACCCATGCAGAAACAGAACATGTAGAAATGGATGGCGTACCTTATTACGTGCAAAAAGGAGATCGTGTGCTACCGCAGGGTTCTCCTGCCAGTCCGGCAATTAGCAATTTAATCGCTTTTAAACTTGATAAGAAAATTAAAGGACTAGCATCAAAATTCAACTTCATTTATACCCGGTATGCTGACGATTTAAGTTTTTCAACATCGAAAGAAAATGAAAAAAATATTGCCGGTTTATTATTTTTTCTCAAAAAAATTATAGAATCAGAAGGTTTTACCATGCACCCTGCCAAAACGCAAATCATGCGAAAAGGCAATCTGCAGAAAGTTACAGGCATTGTTGTAAACGAAAAATTAAATGTTCAGCGGGATCAACTGCGCAAATTTAGAGCGCTTTTGCACAATATAGAATCCAATGGGTGGAAAGACCAAAAATGGGGTAATGCTAAAAACCTGATTAATGCTGTAGAGGGTTACATCAACTTTGTAAAAATGGTAAATAAGAGTAAGGCTGCCGCTTTTAAAATTCAGCTCGAAAAAATTGTTGCCAGGCATGGTTATCCAACTATTGAGAAAACAATTTTGGAAGTTAAAACCGAAACCATTGTAGCAGAAGTAGCACCCGAAATTAAATTAGAAACGCCCATAAAACCATCAAATGATGCCAAACAGTACGATTGGTGGAACATTCTTTAAACATTTTGTATGAAACTCATTAAACAAAGTAAATTATTTTTTAAAGAAGGGAAATCTGATAAGGTATATGAGATTGATCTTTGCGAGCTTTCTGCAAACGAATTTCTGGTGAACTTTAGATACGGTAGAAGAGGAAGTGCACTTAAAGAAGGAACCAAAACACCTGCTGCATTACCTTTGGCCAATGCTGAAGTGCTTTTTGCAGAATTGGAAAACGAAAAACGCAAAAAAGGTTATCAAACCGAAACGGAAGTATTTATGGAACTCCCGTCCTTAGATACCGTTGAACCTGATACTTTAAATGGTGCAATTTTGCAGCGCTTACAAGATGCCATAGTTGGTAGAAACAGTTTCAGAACCGAATGGAAAACCAGTCGTGTAATTTGGAAAGCCGGCATGTTAAACGTGCAAGAGGCTATTCCGTTTATGATCAAGCTGGCAACAAGAGGGAACGAAATGCAAACTTACGCAGCCTTATATGCGTTAACAAAATTAAATGCGGTTGCAGCCGAGCCGCTGTTTACGGCCTTGGCTAATAATATTAAACAAAAAAGTTATATCATAAACCTGGCTTTTGAGGGGCTTTTAACCATCGCTAACGAGATTGAACAAGAAAAGATTAGCAATCAGTTACTAGAAAAGTTACCTGCGGAAATAAGATATGCTGTAGAAACAAACGATTTAGAGCTGCTTAAGGTTACTTTAGATCAAAATATAAAAGATAAAGAAGTAGAATATCTGACCACGCTTTATTTGTTATGCAAAGTGCAATCAACTTTGTTGCCGATCCTTAATCATGTACTGAAAACCTGCCCATACAAACCACCGTTTTTTAAACACCTGAGGGCAATTTACAAGCTGGCGCAACTAAGAAATGATGTAACAACTTTGGCTATTTTATTTTATGGTTTCGAGAAACAACCCGCTATGTTTAGGCGAACATATTCGCTTGATTCTAATTACAGGCAATATTTAACCGCAATCGATCTCAGCGTTAGGGTAGGTGCAGAGCTTAAAAATAAAGATAGTAAACTCGCATTTTCGCAATATACCAAAACCTATTTTCAGAAAAATGCAGTCGAATTTCTTAAAAATGCCGGAGCAACCAAAGATGCCGCTGTATATTTAAAACTAGCCGTTAATACTTTACTGCAATATAAAGAAACAGATTATTCTATTGCCGAAGAAAAGCCATTGAGCGAATACGGACGGTATGATTATAAGACGAAACAATATTCGTATTTAATTGTCAATTATCCCGAATGTTCAGAATCGTTGCTGCTTTCTACCATCCTTTTTGGCAATGATCCGAAACGCCAATTGCAAGCGAATTTAAAGTTTATCATAGACAGCAGAACGGTAACCAGTCCTAATTACTATTACAATGCGGCCAGTGTTAGCATGGTAGCTGCGGAATCAAATACAGGTTTTAATAGTGATAACAATGTTTCAGTAATTGATGCGGCTAAAAATATTTTTAAAAGTTTATTTGGCAAGAAAGATGTAATACCGCCACCTCTGCCAGTAGTTGAGCAACATATTGTTCCAAAAACAGAGGTGACAAGTATGCAGCGTTTGGAGTTGTACCCTGAGCTTTGGGATGCTATGCCCCAGGCTTATATACAGTTGTTGATGCAGGCCGGGATGAATAGAATACATCTTTTTGCTTACGAAAGGCTAACTGCTCATCCACAATATGAAGAGATTATTCAGCGTTTTGATGAACGTTCGATTTTGCAATTGCTAAATAGTAAGTTCGATTTGCCAAATCAGTTTGGGTTTGAAATACTGAAAAAAGAAGAAAGCAAGCTTGCTCAGAATCCTGTTTTTGTTGCCGAAGTATTGGCTTGCAATAGTAGAAATGCGAGGGTTTGGGCACAGGAATGGGTTGGCAGAAATATCGAATTGTATTTTAATGATCTTGAATTTTTGTTAATTGTGCTATTCAATACTCAAGAGGAAAGCAAAAACTGGATCAATGAAACATTACAGAAATATCTGTTTTCTGAAGATAGGATGCAGGCTATTTTAGGTAAGACCATTACTGAACTGCTTCATTTTGAAAATACAGACGACAACAATCTTAAAGCTAAAAATGCAATTGATCGTTTAGGCTTGTTTGCTGCAACGCAAATGGAAAGATTAAGCTGGAATATTGTTGAGCAGTTAATCTCATCTGCATTGAATGCCAATAAAATTTTGGCAACGAAAATATTACTGAATAAGGTTAAAAAGGTTTCTCCAACGGAAATTCCGGTCTCTCTAACAAAAATGTTATTGCTGAGTGAATTTTCTGAAGTTCGTGATGGCGGCATTGAGCTACTGAATCAATATCCTGATCATTTTATCATTGAAAATATCCAATTATTACTGAGCCTGATTGATAGCGGTGATGAGAAGGTTTTAGCGGCTGTATTTAAAATTATTGAGAAATTATTTGCTCATCAATCCGAAATTGGGAATGCCATTGTGCCGCATTTGGCTTATGCTTTAATGCGTAAAGAGAAGTTTGAAGGTGCACACGTAAGGCTAAGCGAATTTTTACTGCAAAATTTAAAGCCGTTTTGGAGCAGTGGCTTACAGCCAAAAGAGATTACGAAACTAATTCACGCACAATACCGGATTAGTCAGTTGGCGGGGTATGAAATTTTGAAAGCTTATGCTAACCCAGATCGTTTTTCTGTGCGACAGATTATTTCTTTTGGTAGTCATGAAATCCTTGCTATTCGCCAATGGAGCTGGAATTATTTTAAGCAACATGTATCACGAATTCGGGAAGAAAGAAATCAATCACTTTACCTGTTGGATTCGAAATGGGACGATACCAGGGCTTATGCTTTTCATTTTTTTAAAACGGAGTTTACTGAAGCAGACTGGGATCCGGATACCTTAATTGGAATTGTAGATTCGATCAGACCAGATGTTGAAAGTTTTGGCAAGGAAATGATTACCCGGTTTTTCAATGCAGCGCATGCTTTAGATTATTTAACGAAATTAAGTGAACACCCAAGTGTAAATGTTCAGACGTTTGTAAGTAGTTACTTATCGATGTATGCTAAAGATAAGCCAGGTTTGCTACGAGAGTTAACGTTCTACTTCCGTTCGGCACTTACCCGGGTGAACAAAGGCAGGGTGGCCAAGGACCGTATTTTTAATTTCCTACACGAGGAATCGATGAAGAACCTGGAAACTGCAATTTGGGCAGTAAGCATTCTGGATGATGTTTCAGCACAATCTACCATTCAGGATAAAGCTGTTTGCATCGATATTTTAACAAAAATTAAAACGCAATATCCTGATTTGGATATGCACCTGATCATCAAAAACGAAGCGCATGTTATTCAATTATAAATATAGCGGAAATACTTCCATCAGTAATGCTGCGAATGAAACAGCAATGAGTTTCGTGCCTGATGCACTGCGTGATCCAACTTTTTTTGTTGGGAAATTAAATAAGAAAATTGCGTTTCGTGAAGCAATTTCTGCATTGCATGATGTAGTTGTTTCTGATCTTCGTTACAAACCGAAAGATAAAGCCGAATATAAAGCCTGGGCGGAAGAACAGGAAAAACTTTGGTTAGGCGAATACATGGCTGGTTTTCAGATTGAGCAGGTAAGAAACCGCATAGAAGAAATTAGAAGCGATTTAAAGCAGATTTACAGGGAAAAAGATCGCTTACTAGGACCATTTAACAAAGCAAAAAGCAGGTACTTTGATTACTTGTATAAAAATGATCGCGATGCATGGATTGTTCTCGACCCGGTGATTACGGTTCATCCGGATGAGTTGTTTTTTGAATGTTTTAGCCAGGATGAATCCTCATACGGGAAGTTAAGTTGTAACTACAATGTATTTACAGAAATTAATGAATTTAAATGCGGTACAACCAACATCGATTATTCGGCAGAATTATACGGCGAATTCCAAAAAATAAGAGGCTATAAGGATACATCATTTAAAATTGATCCATCGGGATTTGAGGCAAAAACCACTAATGAGGAAGTTTATAAAGAAGTTAAGATAGATTTACCAGATTCGTGGGTGAGGGGCTTTTTGCAGGTTAGTGCAGCAATGACTTTGCCTGCAACCACATTCGAATTGCATCCGATGGATGTTTTCAGCCTTTGCCAATATTTACGCCGCTTTAAGGAAACTGCGGGCCCACGGGCTTTGCGATTTATTTTAGAACCCGGCAAACCAGTGCGTCTGGTTATCGAACCCTGGTATGAAACTTTAACTTTCCATCGATCCATTTATACAGGTTCGGAGGAAAAGACAATCAGAATCTGGGGCAGAAGAAGGTTAATGATTTTGGAACGTTTAATTCCGATTGCGAAAAGCTTTAAAGTAGTTTTATTGGGATCTGGGCTGCCTTCTTTTTTTATGGCCGATTTGGGCGATATGACCTTTACGCTCGGACTGTCAGGATGGACAAATAACGACTGGAGCAGGGCTGGTAATTTCGATTTAATGGCCCCTCGCGGGCATGTAGATATACTAACCAAACAACAGGTTTTTACTACTTTAAAAGAAACCTGGTTTGCATCGACAGCAGAAATAACGAAAAAGACTGGTCTAAGTGCTCCTGTAGTTTCGTCTGCATTAACCGCTTACACACAGGCTGGGCGCGTAATTTACGACTTAAAACAAGGTGTTTATCGTGTAAGAGAGTTAAGCCAGGAACCGCTCGATTTTACCGCTTTACGTTTTGGTAGCGAACAAGAAAGAATAGCGAACGAATTTATAGCTAAAGATCATGTGAAAATTTCTACCAATATAAAAGACGATGTACTTGAAATAAGAGGCAAGGTGAAAACTAAAAATGAAACTTTTAGTACACAGGCATTTATTGATAAAGACCAGCGTTTAATTGAAGGTACCTGCGAATGTGCTTTTTATTTAAGCAACAAGCTTAAAAAAGGACCTTGTGAACATATTTTGGCAACCAGAATGATGTTGCAGAACAATGCCGTTAAAGTTGCAGCTAACTAAAAAATAATTTTTTTAGGATTTCGATAAGCTGTAAATCTGGGATTCTTGAAATCGGGCACAACTCCCGCGTACCCAATGTCGGTTAGGTTCAGCATTTTTTAACCACAGATGCACACAGATAAACACAGATTTTCATATCTGTGTGCATCCTTTCTATCTGTGGTCAAATTATTTTTGTTTGTGCCAAATGCCGATCTTAAACATTGTGTTTATACCAACGTCATTGCCAGCTTGACTGGCAATCGTAACGCAGTAGAAAGGCTGATGAACAGATGTAAAGCTTTAGCGTTACCGAGCATTCGTGTTTTTTAACCACAGATGCACACAGATAAACACGGATTTTCATATCTGTGTGCATCCTTCTATCTCCCGAAAATCGGGACAAGTTGTGGTCAAATTATTTTTGCTTGTGCCGAATGCCTAGCTTAATAATATAAGTTTAATATTTTTTCTCTTTAGATACCTTAAGCATCGCAAATGGATTTGGCATTCTCCACTTAAGTTCAGAAATCAGTGTGGCTAAAAATATCATTCCGCCACCAATCAATAACCTTGATGTAATTGCTTCACCCAAAATAAAGTGTGCGGCAAAAGCCCCGAAAATGGGTTCGAAAAGATAGATGATGGATACCCTTTCGGCACTAATGTATTTTTGAGAAATATTCGATATGGTGTACATATATGCCGTTGAAAATAGTGCGCAAAAGACAATCCCAATCCAAAACATTTCTTGTTGAGGAATCCAGGTTGGGTTTCCCTGAATAAACGTTAATACAAAAGTTAATACGGCGCAAGTAGCAAACATAGGCACAATGGTAGGCACAATATCGTCGGCCTTTGATTCCTTTTCAATCTGGATTAAATATATGGCGAAACAAAAAGCACCGATAATGGTGTATAAATCGCCGGTTCCGATACTGAATTTATCAGTAATAGAGATTACAAAAAGACCAATCAGCGCGATGCATGCGGCGATCCATATTTTGAGTGCAGCAGCTTTTTTGTAAATAATAAGTTTGATTACCGGAATCATTACAACGGTTATTCCGGCAACAAATGAGCATTGCGATGCTGAGGTATGTGTAATCCCCAGTGTTTGCAAATAAATGCCCAGTACCAGCGGAATAGCCAAACTGGCGCCTCTTTTTATAGTGGTGGCATCGAGATTTTTTACCTGTTTCCAGAAAATAACCGATAATACCATTGTAGCGAGTAAAAAACGGTAGAACAAAAACAGAACAGGCTGATGCTGCCCGATAGCAAGCTTGGTAACAGAAAACGAAATTCCCCAGAATGCGGTACCCAGGATCAGCAAAATCAAAAAGAGGTTTCTTTTTTCCATTAGGATACTTTTAATTCATTATCGTTAGCCAATACTTTTTTCATCAACAGATCTGTTTGCTCATCATCTCCAAGCAAAAACTTATGTTTGCTGAAAGGAGTAAAGCCGTTTTTTTCGTAAAACCGTAAAGCCCTGTAATTTTCTTCCCATACGCCCAGCCACACATAACTGGCTTGCATGTCAAGCGCAATATCAATGGCTTTTTGGTAAAGCAACTGACCAACTTTCTGACCATAAAATGCTTTCAAAAGGTAAATCCGCTCAATTTCAAGTGCATCAAGGTCTAGTTTTTCGGTTTGCGCCTGGCCAATGTTGATCTTTAAATAGCCAATCGCTTTTCCATCAAGCAGTGCGAAATAAAACTGAGAATCCTGATTATTTAGTTCCCCTTTTAGCTTTTCTTCCGAAAAGCCTTTTTCCAGGTAATCTTTCATATTTTCCTCAGTGTTTACCTCTGCGAAAGCCTCAGAAAATGTTGTTCTCCCGATCTCCTGTAATTTTTTAAGATCTGCTGCTGTTGCCCTTTCGATTATGATCTGCTCCATGGCACGAATGTAATAACTCTTTAAATGTAATAAAATGCTATTTTTTCATTTATTAATGCGTATTTTGCATTAATGGATCTTCAGCGAATCAAGTATTTTCTGGCCTTGGCAGAACAGCTTCATTATTGGAAAACGGCAGAAAAGGTAAATATTACGCAGTCTGCCCTCACCAGGCAAATTCAGTCGCTCGAAAATGAATTGGGTTTGCAGCTTTTTGAACGCAATAAACGTAATGTAAAGCTCACTCCAGCCGGTAAATTCTTAAAAGAGAAATGGGAAGTAGAGTTAAGTGAACTCGAATATATTCATCAGTTTGCCAAACAGCTGCACCTTGGCGAACGCGGAACCATTACTATCGCACATCCTGATTCCATATCGGCTTCTATCATGCCCGATATTTTGGCGAAGATAACGCAGGCATTTCCACAGCTTCAAATTAAGCTGGTACAGGTTTTATATGAAAATCAACTCGATTTTTTAAAAAATTATAAGATTGATCTGGCCATCACGAGGGATATCACCAGTGAGCAGGGTATTAAGTCAAAAAAAATATACTCCGATCACCTGGCTTTAGTGGTGCCATTGGAACATGCTTTCAAAAATTTTGAGGATTTATCTAAGGAAAGCCTTAAAGCCCAGAAATTTATACTACCCACCAAGGATGAAGGCAGTAGTTACAGCGAAATTATTCAGGCACTTTTCAAATCTTACGATTTTGTTCCGGATGTATATCTCCATTCCGAATTTGGATCTACAATTATCGCCCTTGTAAGGAAAGGCCTGGGAATAGCCATTTTACCCGATTCTTATATGCACCATCAAAGTCCCGGCTTACGTTTTATTCCATTGCCCTTTAAAACCGATATATTAATTAACTGGCGGGCCGATGACCATAATCCTGTACTTGCGAATATCTTAAAACTTGTTTTTGGAGATTAAAAAGTTAATCAAAAAAAAATTTTATAGCAGTATATAATTTACATATTTTAAGCAAAAAAAGCATTCAGTTTAAATAACTTTGTTTTTCAACTAAAAAATCGAAAAATCGATTTAGTATATCTAATAACCAAATAATTTAAAATGCTTTTAATTATTCTCAACATTATTTTTTGTATCTCATTTTTAGGCTTTGCCTATGTAAATTTAAATGATAACGATGCCTTTCTCTGGGTGTCTATCTATTTGAGTGCTGCTATTTGCTGTGGATTGGCAGCTGCGGGTAAATTTTATCCTTTCGCTTATCTGTTTTTAACTGCTTTCTATTTAATTTATGCCATCATCCTGTTTTTTGCAAAAGATGGTGTAAGGGATTGGATTACCAAGTACAGACGCGAGAGTCTCGTGCAGAGCATGCAGGCCACAAAACCTTACATCGAGCAAACGCGGGAATTCTTTGGCCTGTTAATTATTGCTGGCGCACTATTGATCAACTATTTTATTTCTGCCGGGATTTCCGCATAAATGCCCTTATACAATTTATCTTATTATGAGAGAAGATCATATGAAGGCGGTAAAGGAAATAATAGCGTCTGTTGTTAAAAACAATATAGATTTAGTGACTGAAAATTGGCTTGAAGAATTTATACTAGCTCCAGACCAACTGGCACAGTTAGCTAAAGTATTTGTAATGCTGCCGCGTAAAACAGGAAAGTTACCGGTTGCAATGACCAATGATCAGCAAGAAATACTCCATGCAGCAGGCTTTGGGTATATCGGTAACTGGACCATTGACAGGCTTTCCCGTGTTTGGTTGCTCAGCAACTTAAATTCAGAAGACAAAAATACATTCTATTCAATTGTTGATCGTTTATTCCTGGCCGCAGAAATAAATGAGGCGGTTGCCTTGTATTCGGCCTTGCCGTTTTTAGCTCATCCTGAAATTTGGGTGAAACGTTGTGCTGAAGGGATCAGAAGCAATATTGGTTCGGTTTTGGAGGCAATTATGGAAAACAATCCCTATCCTTCAGGAAATCTGGATGAAGCCGCCTGGAACCAATTGGTGCTTAAAGCGTTCTTTACCGAAAAAAATATCAGCTCCATTATTGGTTTAGATCAACGGGCCAATCCGGATCTTGCATTAACGTTGATTGATTATGCAAAAGAACGCTGGGCTGCCGGGCGAAAGGTAAACCCACAACTTTGGCGCCTGGTTGGTAAATTTATCAATGCCGAAATTTTTGAGACCCTTAAAGTCGGTTTGCAGCATTACGACCAGATTGAGCAACGTGCCATTGCCCTTGCCATTTCGGAGTCAGGTTACCAGCCTGCAAAAGATTATATCAATACTTTTCCTGAACTGAAGCTGGCCCTGGCCGATGGAAGCTTAAACTGGAATTCATTTTAACCCATAAAAATTAATAAAAAGATATGTGTTGTAGTAGTTCAATACAAAGAGATAAAGCAATGATGGGAGCACCTGAAGCTTTCGATATCAATGCGGTAAAGGGAATGAGGTTCTTCGACCCACATGTTCACATGACTTCGAGAACAACAGACGATTACCAGGCGATGGCCGATGCGGGAGTTGTAGCTTTGATAGAGCCTGCATTTTGGTTAGGGCAGCCACGTACCGGACTGGATAGTTTTAGAGATTATTACAGTAGCCTCATCGGGTGGGAGCGCTTCCGGTCTTCTCAATTTGGCATTAAACATTATTGTACCATCGGTCTTAATTCAAGAGAGGCCAATAACGAAAGCCTGGCTGAACAGGTAATGGAAATCCTGCCGCTGTTTGTTTATAAAGAAGGTGTTGTTGGTATTGGCGAAATCGGTTTCGACGATCAGACGGCTGCCGAAGAAAAATATTACCGGTTACAGCTGGAACTTGCTAAAGAAGCAGGTTTGCCTGTACAGGTACATACGCCGCATCGCGATAAGAAAAAAGGTACACAGCGAAGCATGGACATTGCTTTGGAGCACGGCCTTGATCCTTATAGTGTAATTATCGACCATAATAATGAAGAAACGGTAAAAGAGGTGTTAGATAGAGGCTTTTGGGCTGCATTTACCATCTATCCGTTTACTAAAATGGGTAACGAGCGGATGGTAGAAATTGTAAAACAATATGGCCCAGAGCGGATTATGGTAAATTCTGCTGCAGATTGGGGCATCAGTGATCCATTAGCGGTACCAAAAACTGCTTCGTTAATGAAAATGCGTGGTTTAAGCGATCAGGAAATTGAGTTGGTTACTTACCGCAATGCAATTACAGCCTTTGCGCAGAGCGGACAGCTGAACGAAACAGATTTTAACGCACAGATAGATCTTACTGAGAAATTTGAAGGAAATACCATCTTGCGTGGCGGACAACAGCCAAGAACAGATAAATCGTCGATCATCATTAGTTAAAATATTGAAAAAAATAATTATCTATTTGCGCATGATGCGCCCTGCCAATATTGTGACTTCAATAGCCGATATTTTAGCAGGAATTGCCATTTCTGATGTATTAAACAATGGAGTTTCCATTCCATGGTTATCCATTGTATTTTTGGTCGTATCAACAGCCTGTTTATATGGAGGAGGAATCGTTTTTAACGATGTTTTTGATGCCGACCTGGATAAAATAGAACGCCCGGAACGGGTCATCCCCAGTGGGATAATCAGCTTAGAACATGCAACCATATTAGGAAGTATATTACTTTTTGCCGGAATTGCTTTGGCTGCTTTAAATAGTTTAACATCGGGCGTACTGGCTCTTTTGGTGGCTGTTTTTGCTTTGTTTTATAATAAATTTGGCAAACACTATTCTTTTTTCGGACCGTTAAATATGGGCCTGTGCCGCGGGTTTAACCTGTTGCTGGGTTTGAGTATTGTGCCTCAAATGCTTCACAATCATTATCTGGCTATTATTCCGGTAATTTATATTTTTTCCATCACCATGACCAGCCGTGGCGAAGTACACGGAGGCCGTGCTAAAAACTTATACCTGGCCGCCTTTCTGTATGCAACCGTGATCTGTGCGATTGCTTATTTTGCTTTTGTAAACGAAAGGCTGCTGTTGTCGTTGCTGTTTCTGGTTCCTTTTACCTTTATGATTTTCAGACCACTTTTAAAAGCGATAAAAGAGCCTGTTGGTAAAAATATCGGAAGGGCAGTAAAAGCTGGCGTAATTTCGCTTATCTTGATGGATGCCGCATGGGCGGTAACTTTCGACGCCCTGATTTTGGCTTTTATAATTGCTGCGCTATTGCCACTATCCATGTGGCTTTCTAAATTATTTGCCGTTACTTAACCCTCAAACACACTTTACCAATTGATATGGAACATTTACATCAATCCTTCACTGTACAATATAATTATAATGTTTTTTTTACCTCATCGCTTTTTCTACCCGAAAACGAACTGTTAAACCGTTTTTTAGTTAATCTAAATCCGGCTGTAACGGTAAAGAAGATTTTATTTGTAATAGATGAAGGTGTAGCAAATGCACATAAGTACCTTAATACCCAGATTAAAACCTATTTTGCAAAATATAGCCAAACGCAGTTAGTTCAGGATATTTTGGTTATCCCGGGAGGGGAACAGGTAAAAAATGATACTCAGTATTTTGATCAGGTATTGGAAGCCATTAATCGTCATGGTATCGACAGGCATTCGTTTGTTGCTGCCATTGGTGGCGGTGCGGTACTCGATATGGTGGGTTATGCGGCTACAGTTGCACACCGCGGTATTAAACATATCAGAATTCCAAGTACCGTGCTTTCGCAGAACGATTCGGGCGTTGGGGTTAAAAACGGGATTAATTATTTCAATAAAAAAAACTTTTTAGGCACCTTTTCGCCACCGGTTGCGGTTTTTAATGATGAGGTATTTTTAAGTACTTTATCTGATCGTGATTGGCGTTCGGGCATAGCCGAAGCCATTAAAGTGGCACTGATTAAAGACCGGGAATTTTTTGAATGGCTGGAAGTAAATGCCATTGCCCTTGCAAACCGGGATACTGCGGCCATGAACTACCAGATCTGGAAATGTGCAAAACTCCACATGGAGCATATCCGGAGTGCCGATCCTTTTGAAAATGGTTCTGCCCGCCCATTGGATTTTGGACATTGGAGCGCGCATAAATTAGAATACCTGAGCAATTTTGAAGTGAGGCACGGCGAGGCAGTTGCCATGGGCATTGCCTTAGATACCGTATATTCCAATTTATCGGGCAGGATCAGTGCCGAAGATGCACAAAGGGTAATTTTCCTGATTCAGCAACTTGGTTTCGAATTAACACATCCTTTGTTACAGGTTATCGAAGGGAATAGCCCGATTTTACAGGGATTGGAAGAGTTTAGGGAGCATCTTGGCGGCGAACTGACCATCACCTTGCTTACTGGGCTGGGCAGTGGCGAGGAAGTTCACGAAATTGATGCTGATATTTTAAAACAGGCTGCAGCAATATTAAATAATCAGGCCGCTATTATTCAACACTAAGCTATGAAATTAACTTCCGGACATTTAACCTTCTGTACCAATATTTATGCAGGCGAAGACTGGATGGCACATTTTGCTGTGTTAAAAGATAGTTTTCCAATATTAAAAGCACGATTATCGCCAGAGGCACCCATGGGTATCGGTTTGCGCCTTTCTAATCTCGCCAGTATCGAATTGCAGGAAGAAAATCACCTGGAAGCATTTAAACAATGGCTTGCACAGGAAGGTGGTTATGTTTTTACCATGAACGGATTTCCATACGGAGGCTTTCACCATACTAAGGTTAAAGATCAGGTACATGCACCAGATTGGACAACAGGAGAACGTGTTGAATATACACTCCGTTTGGCCGAAATCCTTTCACAATTGCTTCCTGCTGACATGGATGGTGGCATTTCAACATCGCCATTGAGTTATAAACCATGGTTTACAGCTACTGAAGCCAGAAAAAGTGCCACAGCTAGCGCAACCGCTAATATCATCAAGGTGGCCGGGGCTTTACATTATATACAGCGCCAAAGCGGCAAAGTGATCCATTTGGACATTGAACCTGAACCTGATGGTTTTCTTGAATCCGGCCCGGAATTTATCGATTGGTACGAAAATGTGCTTTTACCTGTCGGGAATGATGAAAGCATGATCAAAAACCACATCCGTTTGTGTTATGATGTTTGCCATTTTGCAATCGGTTATGAACCGCATACAGCCATCATCAACGAATTGCAGCAGAAAGGCATTAAAATTGGGAAAATCCAGATCAGTGCCGCACTAAAAGCTAAATTGCCGGCATCTGTTTCAGAAAGAACTGCGGTGTTAGCTCAACTGAGCCGTTTTGATGAACCCACTTATCTTCATCAGGTAATAGCCAGAAAAGATGACGGTCATTTAATTCGTTATCCTGATCTTAAAGAGGCCCTTGCAGAAGGCGAAAATCCAGTGGTAGCAGAGTGGAGAGCACATTTTCATGTCCCTGTTTTTGTTGAAGATATGGGCCTGGTCCAATCTACACAATCGGATATTACCGAGGTACTAAACCTGCAAAAAAATAATCCTTTTACTGCTCATTTAGAAGTAGAAACCTATACCTGGGAAGTTTTACCAACGGCATTGAAAGCACCACTTAACGATTCTATCATCAGAGAGCTGGCCTGGGTTAAAAATTTATTATATTAAGAATATGCATAAAACTGTTGTTATCGATATTGTAGCCTTATCTGCTTCTGTAATTGGAGCACATACGCCTTTTCTTCAGAAATATATTGCCGAAAACCATTTAACAACTATAGAACCCTTATTGCCGGCAGTAACTACGGCAGTACAATCAAGTTATCTGACGGGTAAATATCCTTCAGAAAATGGTATTGTAGGTAATGGCTGGTACGATCATGCGGATGCTGAAATTAAATTCTGGAAACAGTCTAACAAACTGGTAAATGCTGAAAAAATATGGGATAAGGCTAAAAAGGAAGATCCTCATTTTACCTGTGCCAATATGTTTTGGTGGTACAATATGTATTCAACAGCCGATTTTTCGGTAACACCACGTCCAAATTATCTTGCCGATGGACGTAAATTACCCGATTGTTATTCGCAGCCTGCAGAACTGCGCAACCATTTGCAGGATAAACTGGGGCAGTTTCCCTTGTTTCAGTTCTGGGGGCCTGGTGCAAATATTAAATCAACAAGGTGGATTGCAGATGCCTCGATGGAAACTGAAAAGCTACATAATCCTACGCTCACCTTAATTTACCTGCCGCATTTGGATTATTGCCTGCAAAAGTTTGGCCCCGAGCTCGATAAAATCAGCACAGAACTCAAAGAAATCGATCAGGTGGTAGAAGAATTGGTGCATTTTTACGAAAGTAGAGGCGCGCGTATTATCCTGCTTTCTGAATATGGTATTGCACCTGTAAATAACCCGATCCATCTTAATCGTTTGTTCAGGAACAATGGCCTGATCCAGATTCGTGAAGAAAGAGGATTAGAGTTGCTTGATCCGGGCGCTTCTAAAGCATTTGTAGTGGCCGATCACCAGGTTGCACACGTTTATATTAATGACAAAGGCGTAACCGAGCAGGTAAAAACCTTATTGAAAAATGTACCTGGCATTGAATTGGTGCTTGATAAGACAGCACAGGAGAAACACCACATTAACCACGAGCGTTCGGGTGACCTGGTACTGGTTGCACAAGAAAACAGCTGGTTTACCTATTATTTCTGGTTGGATGATGCCAAAGCTCCAGATTATGCAAGGGTAGTTGATATCCACAAAAAACCTGGGTACGATCCTGTAGAAATGTTCATGACCTCTAAATTGAGGGCAGGCTACAAACTTTTAAGGAAAAAAGCCGGGTTCCGTTATGTAATGGATGTAATTCCACTTGATGCTAGGCTGGTTAAAGGATCGCATGGCGGCATTAACGGAGCTGAAAAGTTTAAGCCTGTTCTGGTTACTTCAAAAGCAATTGATAAAACCTTAAAAGCTCCAGATGTTTATCAGGTGATTTGGGATAGTTTAAATGTTTAAAAAGAACGACTGATCTGCTGATCTGATAGTTATCAAATCAGCAGGACGATCGCATTTAATGAAGATTTGTTTAATTCAAGTTCAAATAAATTAATCTCTTAATAATCTTAGAGCCTGTTTAAAATTAAATAAAATTTATTTCATACGTCAGTCTGAGGGATAATTTATTGTATAAAATCAATATGATTGACAGAGGGTTCTGTTACTATGTTCCGGCGAGGAATCGTCATTGCGAGAAGGCTTTTTCATCCGACGAAGCAATCTTACAACGATCGCTACAGCGTGCGCTTTAAGATTGCTTCGTGCCTTATAATGACGTTTATGTAAACAACTGAATATTTATTGTTATTTTTTTGACCATATAGGACATTTAAGGACCACATAAGCTTACATGTTCTTATATGGTGTGAAAGCCTAAAGGATTATTTGCTGAATTAGATGCTCTTAGGTGTCTAAGTGGTTAATTAAACTGCCTAGTTTTTTAATTTTTACAACCATCTTAGACATCTTAGCTCAATGAGTTTTACAGGATGCAAATTTTAAACCTAATAAGTTAGAAAGCGCATATAGGACGTCATTCCTGTTTTTTTCAGGCCACAGACCTGATGGATACTCGCAATGACGACCTTTTTTGGAATCTGTCGATGGTAGAGACTTTTCGAAGACCATTCAACACATCAATAAAGCAATCGACTATGCTCTTGTGACAGCAAAAGGCTATTTTTTTATAAAAATTAAACAGACTCTTATCTATAAGATTATTATTCTCTTAAAAACCTGTATCCACAACCTTCAATACAGGGAGGATTAAGTTCAAGGGATTTTGCCGAAACTTTGTAGTAAAAAGTCAATGGCATTTGGTAATTGTTGCTGTAAACCTGCATTTTTATACTGTCCAAAATCCTGAATGAAAATAAATCGGGAAGTGCATCGCCTTCAAACTTACCGGCTTTATCCGCCGATTTGCTTAGAATAAGATATTTGGCCTGGCCGCTCACCTTTTTATATCTGCCACTTCCATCACCGGGATCCTGCATCGTTTCAATAAGTTTCCACTTACCATAAACTTCACCAGGCCCATCATTATCTTTATCAGTTTTTTTGCATGATACATACAAAAGTCCTGCTATAGCCAGGAGGAGTAATAATACCTTTTTCATAAAGCTTTAATTTACAGCTTATACGTTACAAAAATCAAAAACGCTACTAAAAGGTTGTTTTTTCGTTAATTAAACATTTTCCTAAAGGCCAGGGGCGATATCTTTGTTTTTGCTTTGAAGAGCTTGTTAAAAGACTGCGGATGTTCAAAGCCCAGCTCATAAGCCACCTCACTTACCGATAAATTGGTGCCAGACAATTTTTCTTTTGCTTTTTCGATCAGTTTCTGGTGGATATGCTGTTGTGCATTTTGTCCGGTGAGTGAGCGGAGCAAATCGCTCAAATAACTTGGCGAAACATTTAAATGGTGGGAAAGGTATTGCACGGTTGGCAAACCTTTAAGCATGGTTATTTTATCGTTAAAATATTCTTCCAGCAATTCTTCCAGTTTTTGCAACAGGTCGCTGTTTAATACTTTGCGCGTAATAAACTGCCGTTTATAAAAACGGTTGCTATAATTTAGTAAAAGTTCAACCTGCGTGATGATCACATCCTGACTAAAATCGTCAATCCTACTGTTCAGTTCTTCCTCAATACTTTTAAAAATGCTAATGATGGTTGTTTTCTCCTTTTCTGATAAATGCAAAGCCTCATTGGCTGCATACGAAAAGAAACCATAACTTTTGATCTTTTTGGCAATTGGGTAAGATAATAGAAAATCGGGATGAATTAACAAGGTGTATAGCGAACAGACACTTGAGCTTAAATCCTCATCATGACCAATAATCTGGTTGGGAGCAGCAAACAATAAACCGCCTTCATCAAAATCATAATAACTCTGTCCATATTTTAGCCTGCCACTCAATTTAGGTTTGTACGAGATCTTATAAAAATTCAGGATATGTGAATTGGGCTGTCCGTTCATTTCAACCGGATGATCTTCATTGTTAATTAAGCTGATCAGGGGGTGTTTAGGCTGTGGCAGGCCCAACATCCGGTGTGCTTCTGTTAACGAACTGAATTTATAAGGACTATTGTCTGCCTTTTTCATATTGATGTATACAAATATAACCGATAAGCTGTTGATTATCGGTTATATAGTTAATTTTCCGATTAATTAACCTTGTGCTGCATTTGATACGGCTTCCCATTCCTCCCAGGTTGATAAGCGCTCCGCATAAGCCGTGCGTACCCAAGGCAGGTTATGGCTGCCTAAGAAGAACCGGAGTGGTGGATTTTCAGCATCAACGATTTTAAAAACAGCTTCTGGCGTTGCGTCGGGATTTCCCCTTTCCATTTGCTTTAACCCTTCAAAAAACTTTGCTTTAAATTCTGTATAAACCTCCAGGCCGTCTGCAAATTTTAACGATTCATGACTTCCAAATTCAGTTGCATAAGCACCTGGTTCGATAATGGTTAATTTAATGCCAAAAGATTTTACCTCCGCTGCCAAACTCTCGTGGATGGCTTCGAATGCCCATTTAGAAGAAGCATAATAACCGATAACGGGTAGAACTACGTGGCCAAGGTTGCTCGAGGTACCTAAAATATGTCCGTATCCCTGCTTGCGTAAAATCGGCAGCACAGCTTGTATAACAGCCACTGTTCCGAAAATGTTGGTGTCGTACATGGCCTTAACCTGATCAATGGTAGCCTCTTCGATAGTACCCACAAGCGAATAACCTGCATTGTTCAAAACAATATCCAACCTTCCAAAATGTCTGTGTGCCTGTTGAACAGCTTTTTCTACCTGGTCATAATTGGTTACATCCAGTTCTAATGTCAATACATTTTCCTTATACTTTTCCTGAAGATCGGCTATACTAGAAAGGTTTCTTGCCGTTGCAGCCACTTTATCGCCGCGTTCCAGTGCGGCTGTTGCCCATACCCGGCCAAAGCCACGTGATGAACCTGTAATAAACCAAACTTTATAAGCTGGAGCGGTGGTATTATCCTGATTTCCTTGTTGATATTCCATAATTTTTCGACTTAAATAAATTGATAATCCAAAGGTGAGCATGGTTCAATGTTATTTTGTAGTCGAATTGAGGGCTTTTGTAGCCAAAATGAGAAAGAAACAGCGAGTAGGTTAGCTTGATTTTAAAACAACCAAAATGAGTATAACACTCAGCATCAGAATAAAAAAAGAAAATTTAAAATAAACAGTAAGAAAAGGGAATTTTTTTTCTTGCGCACCATAATGGATTAAATTTTCCTGAAGTTGTTGCACGTATTTTTCGTTTTCCTGTTGATCCCGGCTAAGCTGTTTAAAATCTTTAAACTTTTTAAAATCCTGTGATGTTCCTGGCACCAGTATCCAAAGTTTTTGATCAGTTTGCAGGTAGATCATATTTAACAGCAAGGCATCTTTCTTGATCTGGTAGTGCTTAACATTGATAAGGTTATCCGCAACAACAGGACCATTTTCCCATGTAATGTTAATGCGGTGATACGCATTGTAGATAAAAAGTATACCAATGGTTATTGCTATGGGCAAGATAATTTCTTTGGTGAGGATGGCATCTACAATTTTAGGATAGGGGAGTGAATCGTAAGGATCAAGTTCTCCAATTAGCATCACCAGCATTAAAATATTGACCAGGTTGAAAACAAGACTAACTATAAAATAAGCTTGTTTTAAATCAGCACATTTTAGGTGTACCGGGAACATTTTCTGACCAAGGCCATAGGCTTCGGGGAGTACATCAGGGAAATTAGCAACTTCCTGTTGAAATTTTTTATTCCGATAACGGATAATAATGCCCAATACCACGATACAGAGAAACGCTATTCCGATAAACAGGTACATGGTGTATTGTGAATTCAAATGGCTACAAGAGATTTAGATCTTACTGTTTCAAACTTTTGTAAAGACAAATACACAGGCATAAATGTTTTTCTGGTGCTTGTTTTTTGGTTGTTTAAATTATTTTAAAATAAATGTAACTTTTGAAAGGGAATTTTTGTCTTCCCATATTATATGAACCAAAGGAATACGAGCGGTTTTTGATAAATGGAGATCCTTCGAATCCAAAGAAATCTTTCACGCTTGTGATTCTAGCCACAAAGATTGCTTCCCGAAATTCGGGACAAATTATCATTACTCAAAAATTATAGATCGCTTTAGATTCCATCATCCATTTTACATCTTCCGTCTTACATTTTTACCTCTCCCATCATTTTATGTACTTTTTTCCTGTAAGACCAATAAAATACGATAGGATATACAAACAGGTTGAATAAGGTATTCGTAATTAACCCACCTATAACCACAATGGCCAATGGTTTGGATGCTTCTGAACCGATTCCGGTGGAAAGTGCTGCCGGCATTAAACCAATAGCTGCCATTAGGGCCGTCATTAATACAGGCCTAAACCTGCTGGCAATTCCGTCTCGTATGGCATCAGGGAATGTCCAGTTAGGGTGGTGTTTCAAATCGATGGTGTTTGTTTTGAAACGGGTAATCAGAATAACGCCATTTTGCACACAGATCCCGAATAATGCAATAAAACCAATTCCTGCAGAAATATTAAAGTTTACACCTGCGGCCAACAGGGCCAAAATGCCACCGATCATGGCGAAAGGAACATTGTTTAGTACCAATAGTGCATCCCTAAAATTGCCGAAAAGTATAAACAGGATGAAAAATATCAGCAATAAACTTACCGGGACAGCCTGTGATAAACGTCCAATGGCTCTTTGCTGGTTTTCGAAATCACCGGCCCACTCGAGCTGATATCCCTGTGGCAATTTGATTTTTTCATTTACTTTTTGTTGTGCTTCGGCAATTACGCTGCCCATATCCCTGCCACGGATCGAGAATTTGATAGCCCCATAACGTTTGTGTTTATCGCGGTAAATCATACTTGGCCCGGTAATTTTTCGGATTCCTGATATTTCTCCCAGCTGAACATTTGAACCCGAAAGGGTGGGAACGCGTAATTTGCTGATCGAGCTTTCGTCGTTCCTGAAATCTTCGGGATAGCGGATAATGAGGTCGAATTTCCGCTCGCCTTCATAAATCTGCGTAGCGGCTTTTCCACCAATGGCCATTTCGATTACGGCATTGGCATCTGCTGTGCTTACCCCGTAAAGCGCCATTTTTTTCTGATCGAGGTTGATCTGCAATTCCGGTTGACCGAGATTTCTTAAAATGCCCAAATCTTCTATGCCATCAACCGTTTTTAAAATGCTTTCTATTTTTTCCTCTTCATTTTCAATGTATTCGAAGTTCTCGCCAAATAGCTTTACTACGATCGAACCTTTTACACCTGAAACGGCTTCTTCCACATTATCTGAAATGGGTTGCGAAAAATTAAGGCTGATGCCCGGAAAGCGCTTTAGTTTTTCCTGCATGCGTTCAATCAGCTGTTCTTTGGTCTGTTTTCGTTTCCATTCTTTCCGCGGGTAAATATCCACATGGAATTCCATGTTGTAAAAGCCTGTAGCATCGGTTCCGTCGTTTGGCCGACCGGTTTGCGACATTACCTGTTTTACTTCCTCAAAACTTAAAAAGATCTTTCTCATTTCGTTCGAGAGTTTTTTAGTCTCATTTAACGAAATACTCAACGGGCCAGTAGCACGGACATAAATGGAGCCTTCATCTAAACTGGGTAGAAATTCTGTGCCCAAAAACTTGAAGCTGAAAGCACCTAAAAGCAATACAATAATAGAAATGCTAAAAACGAGTTTCTTTTTTTTGAAACATACATCATAAAATTTAAGGGTTGCTTTGGTAATCCATTCTAAAAATATATTGTGTTTTTCTTTAACATCTTTTTTTAAGAGTACGCTGGCCATGGCGGGTACGAGCGTAAAAGTTAAGATCAAAGCACCCAATAAGGCAAAACTTAAAGTCCAGGCCAGGGGAGAAAACATTTTACCTTCTACTTTCTCAAAGGTGAAAATGGGGAGCAGGCCAGTAATAATGATCAGTTTAGCAAATAAAATGCCTTTTCCGTTTTCTAGACAGGCCTTTTTAATAAAACCGAGTTTGCTCATTTTATTAAACTTTTCCATGCCCAGTTTTTTTGCCCTGGCATCCAATACGACGAAAATCCCTTCAACCATCACCACAGCACCGTCTATAATAATACCGAAGTCGATTGCCCCCATGGATAGCAGGTTGGCTGGCATACCCTTTAATTTGAGGCAGATAAAAGCAAAAAGTAATGCCAACGGGATAATGATTGAAACGATTAAAGTGGTGCGCCAATCGGCCATGAAAAGGAAAACGATCAAGGTTACAAACAAAATTCCTTCGAGCATATTGCCCATCACGGTATGTACTGAATAATTTACGAGGTCTTCACGATCGTAAAATGGTTTAATCCTTACATCTTCTGGTAGAATGGTACTGTTTATCGTATTTATTTTTTCTTTCAACCTAGCAATTACCTCACTGGGATTACCGCCTTTTCTCATCACAATAATGCCTTCTACAACATCCGGATCCTTGTCTCGGCCAACCTGACCTAATCGTGGCAAGGCCGATTCGGTCACATCGGCGATGGTTTTAACATATATTGGAGTACCATTGATGTTATCAACTACTACGTTCCTGATTTCGTCGATGTTGTTAAGTACACCGATACCGCGCACCACATAAGCCTGACCGCTCTGCACAATGACATCGCCGCCTACGTTGATGTTGCTTTTAGATACCGCCTCGAAAAGTTCGGTTGCGCTTACGCCATATTGGATAGCTTTCTGAGGATCGACAGTAATTTGGTAGGTTTTCACTTCCCCACCAAAACTCACAACATCTGCAATCCCTGAAACGGATAAGAGTTCGCGCTGGATCACCCAATCCTGTAGGGTTTTTAATTCCCGAACCGATTTTTTATCGCTGGTTAAGGTGTAACGGAAAATCTCTCCCGTTGGCCCATAGGGAGGCTGTACTTCTGGCTGGATCCCCTCAGGCAGGTCGGCTTCTTCGAGGTGGTTGTTAACCTGTACACGTGCCTCTGCATAATCTACATCATCTTCGAAACTTACCTTTACAATAGATAAGCCGAATAGCGAAGAAGAACGGATGCTGGTCCTCTTTTCAGTAGGGTTCATGGCAATTTCCAATGGTCTGCTCACAAACTTTTCTACTTCTTCCGCACTTCTGCCAGGCCATTGGGTAATAATGGTGATGTTGGTATTGGTTACATCGGGGAAGGCATCAATAGTGGTATGCTTGAAGCTTAAATAACCTGCCAGGATTAAGATAAAAGTGCCAAAAAAGATGAAATATTTATTCTTCAGTGCAAAGCTTATAATGCTTTTTATGAATTTATTCATTTTTAAAATCTAGGGAGGATGAAAATAAATTACTGTGTTTTAAGGCTTTCGAATAAGAAAATCTGTTTCGAGGCAATAATGCGGTCGCCAGCCCTTAAGCCTTTGCTGATGTAGGTTTTATCTGCAGTTTTGCGTCCGATTTCGATTTCCTGAATGCTTACTTTTTGATCCTTTCCCAGCACGAGTACATAATTTTTGTTTTCATCGAAAATTATGGCCCTTGAGTTTACTACAGGAAGATCGATGGCAGAATTTGCAGAGACCTTTACTGTTCCGAGCATACCTGGTTTAAGCAGAAAACCAGGATTTGGGATCACCACTCTGGCATTCATTACTTTGCTGTCCTGATCCACCTGATTATATAATTTCTCTATTTTTCCTTTAAAAACTTTATCGGGATAGGATAAGGTAGATAAACTCACTTCATCACCTGCTTTAACACGCGATATATCTGATTCATAAATGTTGATCATAGCCCAAACGTTAGAGAGATCAGCAATGGTGAAGAGGCTTTTGTCGTTATCGCCGCGTAACTGCATATTTTGGGTTACATTTTTTTCGATCACAAAACCACTGATCGGAGATTTAATGGCATATAATCCCGTACTGCTGCCTCCATTTAGTTTCAATACAGCACTTGCCCTTTTTGCTTCTGCTTTTTTGATTTGATAATCATTTTGCGCTTCTTCGAATTCTTTAGCCGACGATAAACCACTCTTGAAAAGCTGTTCAGCCTGTTTTAAAGATCTTTCAGCATTTTTAAGTTCAGCATTTGCAGTAATTACCTCTTTGTCAAATCCGGCCATTTCAGCGCTGGTTACCGTTGCCAGTGTTTGTCCGCCCGAAACCTGATCGCCAAGCCGTACCCCAATCCGATTTACGGTTCCACTTACCATGGGGAAGAGTTCCGATCTACGCTCCTCATTTGCAGCAATTTTCGCCGAAAATATAAGCTCTGTTTTGCTATTCGCCTGCTGTACCGTATCGATTAGTAAGCGGTTGATCAATGAATCAGTTAACGCAAATTTATCCCTTTGTTCGACCGTTTTGTGCTCGCTACAAGCAAAGAATAAACTGATTACGGCAATAAGTACTGTGTTTTTATAAAAATTTTGCATGAGATTTATTTAAAAATATTGGAACCGGTTACATAATTGAGTTCAGCACGTGTGCTCATTCTTTCGAACCGGAGTTTATTGAGTTGAAGCGTATTTTCTTTGTAGGCATCATAGAGATCCAAAAATTCGATCAGGCTGATGTTCCTGGCCTTGAAGTTTTTAATAAGTCTCGAAATGAGTGTATTAAAATCGGTACTGAATGCCGGGTCAATCTCTGCATACAGTTTTTCATTGCGTAAAGCGGTTTTGTAGCTGTTAAATACTTCATTTTCCAGCAGGGTTTCCTGTTTTCTAATATTTATATCTGCTGCCGCTAACCCAATTTGGGCTTTTTTAATTTCGCCCTGGTTCCTCGAGAAAAGTGGAATGGGGATTTTGATGCCTAATCCGGTATATTTTTCCGGATAATTTCCTTTAAGATCGTAACTCAGGCCAACTTCTATATCGGGGATGGCCATTGCTTTTTGCAGCTTTAAATTGCGTTCGTTATAAAGCAGGTCGGTTTTGGCCAGTTTAAGATCGGCCCGGTTAGCTCTGGCTGAATCAAGTAATGAATGATAAGGGATCTTATCTAATGAAGGGGATTTGAGATCTGTTTGATCCAGAATTAAATCTATCGAAGTTGATGCGTTAAGTCCGAAGAGCAACTTTAAATCTTTATAATTATCTTCCAGTTCGTTCAATAAGCCAGCTTGTTCCGCTTTGAGGTTGATTAAGAGTGATTTAATCCTGATCACATCCTTTGCGGCAACATTGCCCATTTTTAACTGGAGATCATAAGCTTTTAGCAACTGATCAGTAGAGCTGATCTGTTCCTGATAAACTTCAACCGATTTAGCATTATAATAGGTTTTGTAAAAGGTATTAACAAGTTCGAATTTCAATGTTCTTAACAGATCGAAGTATTCATATTCAGCTAATTTAACCCCGGTTTGAGCCAGTTTGATGTTTTTATTACGCTTGCCTGCAAGTTTAAATAACTGTGAAATTGATCCGGCAAATTGTCCGTAGGCATAAGAAGTTTGCAAGAACTTTTTTGTTTCATGATTGTAAAACAGGTTTTCGTACTCAAGGGTAGGATTTTCGAAAAGTTTGGCCGTGATGATTTCGGCTTTTGCCTTATCAATTTCATAATTGCTGGCCAATAGTTCGAAATTGTTTTTTAAAAAGAGGTTTTCGGCCTGGAGCAGGTTTAAGCTCAGGGCATCGGTTTGTGCGAAAGTTGCTTTGGCCGTTAGGGTCAAAAAGAAAATGAGCAACGTACATATTCTTATCATGCTAGCAAAACTATCTTTGCCGGATTAAAGGGGGATTAAATGCAAATTAAAAGGGGATTAAAGTTGGGGTTGACCACTTCTCAAGTATACGTCTTTCGAGCAGGCCCGATAGCTAGCGGGTGCACCGCAGCTGAGAACCCGAAGCCTCTGCGAAGCAAAATCTATCAAGATAGATCTCTCCATTACCACTACGATGACGACTTTAGGGAAATCATGTTTGCGCTCGTTTCCAAACGAGTGCATAAATAGTTATACGATTTTATCGTTGTAAACGATATCCTATTCAACGCTCGTTAGAAACGAGCATTAGCGAAATGGATGTAATTAATCGCTAAAGCTTTGCCAACCTCACCGTAAAAGTACAGCCACCTTGTTCAAGATTTGTGATTGTGATTTCGCCTTTAAGCAGATCGATGATTTTTTGGGCCATGTAAAGTCCCATTCCTTCGCCATGAAGGCTCTGTTCTTTTGCCCGGGTGTAAAATGGTTTAAAAATAGCTGCTTGATCAACTGCTGAAATGCCAGATCCACTGTCGGTGATGTGGATTAGGAAATCATTTTCAATTGCATCAACATCAATATTTACTTTTTGATTATTAGAAAATTTAAAGGCATTTGAAATGATATTGTCCAAAGCAATCTGTAATAAAACCGCATTAGCTAAAATTTGGGGTTTTGACTCAAAGGGAACTGTATAAGTAATTTTAAGATCAAGATTTTTCTGCGATTTCCATTCGGTTTGGATTTTAGAAATCAGATCATCAAGTCTGATCGGAACAAGTTGCGAATTGATCAGGTCGAGCTCCATCTTTGCCAGGGCCACTAAACCCGTAATGATGTGCTCCATTTTTTCTGCATCCTCAAGCATCGAAGCGATCATTTTTTGATAAGCCGCCAGATCCCTTTCTTTTGATAGGGCAAGTTCGGCTGTCATCATGATGCGGGTAACGGGGGTCCGAAGCTCGTGTGAAGCATTTGCTATAAAGGTTTTTTGCAAAATAAAAGCTTGTTCAAGCTCGTTCATCAAATGGTTAAAACTTTGGGCGATGAGGTTAATTTCGTCTTTACTGTTGTTTTCCTCTACCCTGAATTCCATGTTTTGAGCGCTGGCCTGTTTCACTTCGAGCATAAATTTTTGCAGTGGCTTCAGCATCTTGTGAGCAATCCACCTGCTTAACAGCAATACGACAATCGAAATAAGGATGAAGATAAAAATCATGATCTTCAATAATTTGTCAAGCCTGTTGTGTGAGCCCTGGTCGTCGGCCGAAGCGAGGATTACAAAATCGCCCTGATTATCTTTATAATAAATCCCCACAACCTGTCGCTGGCCATCCGTATATTTTAAACGGCCTTTCCGGCGTACTTGGTCAATCGTGGCTGGGGTCCAGTATTGTGCGGTATCGCCGATGAAAGTGGCCTTGTTCTTTTTATCGTAAACACGAATTACTTCGCTATTTAACTTTTGTAGGTATTTATGGCGTACGGTGTTTAAAGCATCCCGACTGATTTCATCAGCTTCGAGGTAAAGTTTGGCCGTAACCATAGTACGGTCGGTTAGGCGTTCGAAGAAATCAGCCTCCAAAAATTTCATAAAAGTAAAATATACGGTACAAAGCACCACGAAGAGCATTGAAGTGCTGATCAGCGTGAAATACAGTGCTATGCGGTCCTTTATTTTCATTTATTTCAGGATATAGCCCATATTAATTTTGGTGTGGATAAGTTTCCGTTCGAAATCCCTTTCGATCTTTTTTCTGAGGAAATTGATATATACATCAATCACATTGGTTCCGGTTTCGAAGCTGATGTCCCAGGCTTGCTCTGCTATAAATTGCCGCGAAAGTAAACGGTTGGGATTGTGCATAAAGAGCTCAAGCAGGATAAATTCTTTTGCACTTAATTCGATTAGTTTACCGCCGCGGCTTACTTCTTTGTTATAAGTATTAAGTACAAGGTCTTCGAAATATAATTTATGATCTGTTTTAGTCTCAACAGGCGGCTGCCTGCGTAAAAGTGCTGCCACCCTAGCCAAAAGTTCCTTCAGGTGGAAAGGTTTTACCAGATAATCATCGGCTCCGGCTTCTAAACCGGTAACTTTATCATCGATGGTACCCATGGCAGTAAGCATGAGCATTGGTGTTTGCACCGCATTTTCTCTGAGGTGTTTGCAAAGTTGGATGCCATTTAAGCCTGGCATCATTACATCAATAATCAAGAGGTTAAAGCCCTTGCCTAAAAAAAGATCCAGCGCATCAATCCCATTCGCAGCAGTCAGTACCTGATAATCGTTTTCTTCCAGCGCCGATTTTAAAAGCGCGGCAATTTTAGGGTCGTCTTCAGCTATTCCAATCTTTAGCATCCAACAAAAGTAACCATCTCATCTTAAAATGGGATTAAAATGTATAGTCTTTTCTGTTCTTTAGGTGGTTTTTAAGTCTTGCGAGGGGATTTTGATTGACTTCGTTAATATCTACATGCATACGGTTGGCTAGTACATTGTTAATGGTTTGTTTTTTGTTTTGTTATTATTCTGATCGCAGCCAAGAACCCCTGTTACGAAATGCAGAACTCAAAACGATTTGGTAATCAAAGCAAATCATCAAAAAGATTCTTCACTGCGTTCAGAATGACAGAAATGTTTAAAGAGGTTAGTTTATGATTGTTTTTGAGGCTCCGACCGCTTACAGGTAATTTTTTAAATCCGTGGTCTGTATCCTTACAGACCATTAAAACATATTTTATTTCGGTCTGTGGGGACACAGACCAAGGAGTTGGTTAATAAGATTGGTGGGGACACGAACCATGGCGATGGAAAAATTCACGCTTTCGGTGGTAGTTTAATGATCTTTCATTTGGAGCGCAATCCCTGTGCAAAACAAGAAGTTTCTTCCCGTTTTCCGTTTTTACGCTTCGCTTCCTCGTACCTCGTCGCTGCAGGGTAACACTTCAACCGGGGCTAGGTGGGCAAAGCAGCATTTCATTTTTTGGGCTGCAGGGTGAAGAACCCTTGTTGATTAAACCTGATTGAGCGGAATAGCCCGCAGCGCAGCGAGGACTATAAGCGAAAGCGGGACTGTAAACTGCCAGGAGCCACAAACCACTCATTTACTAATTTTAATAAAACTCTTTCTTAATCGTCATTCTGAATTTATTCTATTTCGGTCTGTGGGAACACAGACCGAGGAGTTGGTAGCTATGCGAAGCAAAATCTTTGAACTTTCAATAATCATAGTTCAAAGATTTCTCCATTTCGCTGCGCTTCAGTCGAAATGACGTTCGACTTTGGGAATCTGCCATTATTATTTGGCCGGGAAACCCAATGTTTAATAATGGGTATTTTAAGCTTCCCACTTTCGTGATAATGACGACTTTCCTATTAGGATCCATCTCAACCATCTTCCATTTTACATTGTCCATCTTTTAAAGGCTTACACCTCTTTTCCATGGGATAAAATCATCCTGGTTAAGTTGTACGGCTTTTGGAATTTCTTCGCCACTGGCCACTTTAATACAGTACTCCAATATATCTTCGCCCATTTCATTAATGGTTTTTTCACCATTGATAACTGGTCCGGTATCGATATCGATAATATCACTCATGCGTTGGGCCAGGATTGAATTGGTGGCTACTTTAATGGTTGGGCAAACCGGATTTCCTGTTGGCGTGCCTAAACCTGTAGTAAATAAAATTAAGGTTGCGCCGGCAGCAGCTTTACCTGTAGTGGCTTCAACATCATTACCTGGTGTACATACCAAGCTTAAGCCTGGTTTAGTTGCAGGTTCAGTGTAGTCTAAAACATCTACCACAGGAGCGGAGCCGGCTTTACGCGCAGCACCAGCCGACTTAATCGCATCAGTAATTAAACCATCCTTAATGTTGCCCGGAGAAGGATTCATGTAAAAACCCGAACCCACTTTATGTGCTAAATCATCATAATCTGTCATTAAACGGATGAATTTTTCGGCAGTTGGCTGATCAACAGATCTATCGATCATTTCCTGCTCCACGCCACAAAGTTCGGGGAACTCTGCCAATAAAACCTTTGCACCTAATGCTACCAATAAATCGGCACAGTAGCCAACCGCAGGATTTGCTGAAATGCCGCTAAAGCCATCGCTACCGCCACATTTAACGCCCACACACATCTTGCTTAACGGCGCCGTCGCACGCTCTTGTTTATTAATGAACATCAATCCTTCAAAGGTATCGCGGATAGCATTTTGGATCAATTGCTCTTCGCTTTGTGCTTTTTGCTGCTCGAAAATTAAAAGTGGTTTATCAAAATCAGAGTCAAGGGCAAACAAGTCGCGTTTAAAATCTTCTACCTGCAAGTGCTGGCAGCCTAAACTTAAAACGGTTATACCGGCAACGTTGGGGTGATGGGCATAAGCCGCCAATAATTTGCTTAAAGTATCAGAGTCCTGTCGTGTTCCGCCACACCCACCATTGTGCGTCAGGAATTTAATTCCGTCTACATTTTTAAAGGTGCGGCTGGCTTTATCTACTTTAGGTTCAAAACTAATGTGATTAATATCTTCTCCGTTTTCATAGGCCTGAACCAGTTTGTGGGTATAAGATTTATATTTGTCATCTACGGCATAACCCAACTCACTATAAAGCGATTCTTTAATAATATCCAGATTTCTGTTCTCGCAAAATACGGTAGGAATAAATAACCAATAGTTAGCGGTACCCACTTCGCCATTTTTACGGTGATAACCATTAAAACTGCGGCTGGCATATTTACTTACATCGGGTACTTCCCATTTGTAATTAACGTTACGATACGCAAATGGCTCTGCAGCATGTTTGGTATTCTCTACATTCATCCGCATACCAGCCTTTACCTCAAATTGTACCTTTCCAACCAAAACGCCGTACATCATTACCTCATCGCCTGCTTTCATATCCTGCATAAAAAATTTATGCTTGGCAGGGATTTCATCAACAGTAACGTAGGTATTTCCTTCATGCGCTATTTTGGTGTCCTGAGGCAAATTCTGTAATGCAACCAAAACATTATCAGCGTTGTTAATCTTGATGACTAAATTTTTCATTGTCAATTTTATGCTTCTAAACTAATTTCTTTTTCAATGTGATTGGGTTTCCATCCTTTCCAGCCGAAGTAGAAAACCACTAAAAAGCATACAAATGGTACCAAATATCCATATTGTATATTGTGTGTGGCATCCGATATCAAGCCTAATATCGGCGGTAAAAAGGCGCCACCAACAATAGACATCACAATTAACGATGAGCCAAGTTTTGTGTCTTTACCCAAACCAGCTATACCCAAAGAGAATATGGTTGGGAACATGATCGACATAAAGAAAGAGACACCGATTAAAGCATAAACAGTAATCATTCCACTTGCAAAAATAGATACGAGCGTAAGTATAGCACTGATTAATGCATAAAGCATCAACAGCTTATGGGCAGCTACGTATCTCATGAAGAAGGTTCCGGCAAACCTGCCAATCATAAAAGCCAGGCCTGCAGCACCAGCGTACCATTTTGCTGCATCCTGACTGATCCCTGCCGATGAGGTGACGAAACTGATGAATAAACTCAGTACGCAAACCTGTGCGCCCACATAAAAAAACTGCCCAATAATGGCCCAACGCAAATGGCTATGGCCTAACACATGTGAAAAACTACTTTTTTCCTGTGCATTTTCTTCTTCTTTGATATCGGGCAGCTTGGTGAAAATAAATAGTATAGCGACTACAATAATCAGGATGCCTAAAATTAGATATGGCGCTTTTACCGTCGATGCCTCTTCGAGTATATAAGCCTGTTTTTCTAAGGGCAACATTTTCGCCAATTGCGCATCGGTATATTTTACTTCGGTAAAAATAAATTTACCGCCAAGTACAGGTGCTAAAAATGCAGCTAAACCATTAAAAGACTGAGAGAAATTTAAACGCTGGGTAGCTGTTTCTGGTGGGCCTAACACGGTAACATAAGGGTTTGCCGCTGTTTCTAAAAAGGTTAAACCACAGGCGATAATAAAAAGTGCACCTAAGAAAAAGATGTATTGTGCGGTATTGGCGGCGGGTATAAATAATAAACAGCCGATGGCAAATAAAACAAGTCCTAATATTATCCCGCTTTTATACCCGTACTTACGCATAATGTAACCTGCAGGTAGTGCCAATAAAAAATAAGCGATAAAAACAGATGAATCAACCAGGGTAGATTCGAAAACGTTTAGTTGAAAAGCTTTACGTAAATGCGGAATTAATACCGGATCGAGATTGTGGACAAAACCCCAGAAGAAAAAGAGACTGGTGACCAAAATTAATGGGAATAAATATCCCTTGCCGTTTTTTTGCGTATCTGATACCTGAAAGTTCGTTGATGGTGTGTGGCTCATGTTTTGTTTGGTTATAATGGTTTAAGCTGGTTCTTTTTGGTTAGTTGCTGTATTACAAATTAAATTGATAAGTATTAATAAAAATTTAACATTATGATCTAATTATTAAACGATATTAGCTCGATTTTCTACATTGTAAAATAATTTTGCATATTAGATTGATTTTTTAAGATTTTATGAAACCGCATTTACTTAATGTATCTACCAATTCAGTAGATTCTTTTAGCGCTCGAAGAGATGTTTTGCCCGATATCAACAACCGTTGGCATTACCATTCTGCTTTAGAACTAATCTACGTTAAAAAAGGCAGAGGTACGCAGTTTATTGGCGATAGCATTAAAAATTTTAAAGATGGCGATGTGGTTTTGCTGGGGAGTAATTTACCGCACTATTGGCGCTTTGACCCGGAATTTTTTGATGAAAAGGCTTGCGAACCAGTTGATGTTTATGCGATTCATTTTAAGGAAGATTTTTTGGGTAAAGATTTTCTCGATCTTCCCGAAAATCAGGAACTTAAAAAAGTTTTACTTCAATCCACACAAGGAATTCAGTTACAAGGAATTTCTAAAGAAAAAATTGCCGTTTTGATGCCGCAGATTATCGAATCAACAGGTACAATGCGGATCATAAAAATACTCGAGGCATTAACAGAAATAGCCAATTGCGAAGAAAAAAGCACATTGGTTTCGTTAGGGTTTAAACCAAACTTTTTGGAGAACGAGAAAGATAGGATCCAATCTATTTATAACTATACCATTAGCAATTACAAGAATAAAATCGAACTGAAAGAAATTGCAGCAGTAGCAAAAATTAGCCCCAATTCATTTTGTAAATTCTTTAAAACTAAAAGCAGGAAGACGTATACACAGTTTCTGAATGAGATTAGAGTAGGACAGGCCTGTAAATTATTGATCGAAAATGATCTTACTGTGAAAGAAGTCTGTTACGACTGCGGATTTTATAATTTTACCAGTTTCCACAAATATTTTAGAGAAATAACGGGTAAAACCCCATTGAAATATCAACAGGCTTTTTCTAAACAATAATTACCATTAATAATAGTCGATTATAAGGCTTCCGTTTAACTGAATTTTACGAGTATTCTCGCTAATCCGAAACCAGAAAAAAGGGTAAATGTTTTGACTTGAGAAGAAACGTCAATTTTGATGACAGGAAAAGAACTGATTAAAATTTTTCATCATCGCTGGGAATTTGCTCAGCGGAGTAATAACAGTATAACATTAATCCAAAAGAGATAATATAAAATACGGCTGTGATTAAAAGGAATTTGCTCATATATAGATATTTGGTTAGTGTAATTATAAAGTTAAGTTATCTTAAATAGGAGAGGATACCGCATTTATTTTGAATTAATTATTAACATAGTTGATTTTTAGTGTTGAAAACTATTCATTTGGTTTTTTTGTTGCGCTAGTTACCAGTATACCTACCTGATATTGATGATTTATCTGGGCTGAAATTTCTCGCGGTATTGGGTCGGTGTCATACCTACTGATTTTCTAAACACTTTTCTAAATGCTTTTGGATCGTTGTAACCTGAATTATAAATCACTTCCGTCATTTGCTGTGCGGTTTGCTCTAATAATTTTTTTGCGGCTTCGATACGGGTTTGTTGCAGATACTCAATAGGGGTAATTCCAATCACCTGCTTAAAACGGCGTACAATATTTCTTCTACTGGAAGGAATATCTTTAATCATCTCTTCAATCGTAGCTACATCCTGATAATTATTTTCAATTTTTTCTTGTGCAGAAGCAACAATATCATCATTGTGATGACGGATAGGCTGGAAGGTGCTAAAGTATAATTGGTTTACGCGGTCCATATCGATTGCAAAAATCTTCGCCACCTTAACAGCCATATCTTTTCCGCAATGAAGCTGTAAAAGATGTAACAATAAATGAAAGGTAGAGGTTGCGCCACCACTTGTAAATAACCTGCCATCTTGTGTTACCGTTTTATCAGCCTTTAAATGCACTAGAGGAAATGCTGTAGAAAAAGCAGAACAGGCATCAACATGGGTGGTCGCCGCTTTGCCATCCAACAATCCCGATGCGGCAAGTAAAAAAGCACCGGTACAAAAGGTAGCAATTTCTGCTCCTGCTGCATGTTGTTTATTTAACCATGGGATGTAGCTGCTGTTGGCACCAATGCAATCTTTTATATCATGGTTTGCAAATGATGGAATCAAAATCAGTTCAAACTGCCCGACATTTTCTAAGGGTATGCAAGGATGTGTGCTAAAATTATAATTTTTATCGTCCAAGCTAATTAAACTAATGTTAAATGGAGTTTCAAGTTCATCTTTGGTGTAAAAACCATTTACAGTATCAAATACATCTAAAATAGCCGCTATGCTTAATAATCTAAAGTTTTTGGGCAGTAAAACACCTACTTGCATCATTTGGTTAGAATTTAGGAATCATAAATATATAAAAATTGTCTGAAATGCCCCTTAAGATTGACTTTTACGGCAAGCCTGTTCACTCGAATTAACAACTAACTTTATTTCAGGTTAATTACTAATTATTTAACGATATGAAAACTACACCAACGAGTGGCAGAATGTACGGCATTTTAGTATTGTACGAAATGCAAACAGATTTTTTATTAAGGGCTTTAGATGGCATAGCGCAAAATGATGCCCAAAAAAGATTAGATACCAAAGCCAACCACATCGCCTGGATTACGGGCAGTGTAGTGCAGGGGCGCTATTTTCTGGCTAAATCGTTCGGTATCGATCTTCTATCCATCACCGACGAACTTTTTGCCAATAACAAGGGCATTATCGATGATGCGGTTTATCCTCCGCTTGCAGATTTTATAAAAGATTGGAAAAACATTTCTCCAAAGCTGCAGGAAGCTTTAACCCAGGCTACGGATGAAAAACTGGAAGAGAAACTCAACATACCCGGAATGGAAATTACCCTTTTCGAAATGATCAGTTTTAGTAGCTACCGGGAAGCCAACTGCATCGGACAAATTGCCCTGTGGCGTAGGTTATTGGGCTATCCAGGAATGAATTACATGTAAATTATGGAAAAAGTAATGAATGAAGCCAACGAAACCTTATTGGCATTGGAAAACGCTTTCTCAAAATTTGATACCTCATTGGTGAATAAAGTGCCTTTTGAAGGCAGCTGGACAGCAGGTCAATTGGCTGAGCATCTGGTTTTGTCGAATTCGGGCTTTTTACAGGTCATCAATGGCCCTGTAAGGGAAACAGATAAACCAGCCGATTTTATGGTAGCGCAAATTAAAAAGGATTTTTTGAATTTCAATGTGAAGTACGATTCGCCTAAAGAAATCTATCCTGAAAATAGAGCCTACAACCCATCTGAATTATTGGGAAATTTAAGGCAGATCAGGGTGGGGATATCGGAAGCGGCGGGAAACCTGGAT
>Ga0190271_10000025_pt1 | contig 103406 bp, 88 predicted proteins | sample Popmic356T_FD_133747 | JGI IMG/M metagenome (GOLD analysis project Ga0190271, IMG submission 133747) | Populus adjacent soil microbial communities from riparian zone of Weber River, Utah, USA - 356 T | ecosystem: Environmental > Terrestrial > Soil > Riparian zone | place: USA: Utah | collected...
AATAAGTTTTATTAGGTTTTTGGAAAGGTACTGTAGTGTTTCTTGGGCTTATTCAGTCCTGCTGTTCGCTGTAGCCCTCATTCTTCGGGGCTGCCGCTGCCATCAGGTTTAAATTACCTTGGTTGGTGCTGCTTGGGTTTGGTTGCTGGGTGGAGGAAATTTATTAATGTACAAACCTATCAGGTTTCTGAAACCTGATAGGTTTTATTTAAACTGTGGTTCGCGTTAGGGATTGTAAGGGTTCAGTACCGATCCTTCATCGGTACCGGAGCGAAGCGCAGCCCTGAAAAAGCCCGACCCTTGCGTAGCTTGGGGAACGCCCAAATATTAACAGACTTCCGAAGTTTGCTGATGCCCTGGGCCTTGAAAACTTCGGAAGTCTTGCTTTTATTCCTCTTTCGCCTTGCCTTTCTTTCTCGATTTTAATGCCTGCGTGAGTAGAAACTCGATCTGCCCGTTCGTACTTCTAAACTCATCGGCAGCCCAGGTTTCTACTTCTTTTAATAAAGCAGGACTAATTCTTAATACAAAAGCTTTTTTATCTTTCTCCGCCATTCTTATTGTATTGCTTGTATATTATACCTCGTTTTTAAATTAATCAAAAACATCTCCAGATCTTCTATTTTATTAGAGCTGAACAACAGTTTTTTGCCGTTTTTAAATTCCAGTTGTAATCCTCTGTTTTTATCGTTTAATAAATAAGCCTTATCTTTAAATTTAAACCAGAGCCGGTTTTTTACACCATATCCCCCGTATTCGGAAAATGCATCGTACTTTCTGATGTAAGCTTTTTCAATACGCTCCCAACAAAAACGACTTGATGTAAAGTGAAAGGGGGGATACCGGAAAGAAACCTCTTTAGCTGTTATTTTTAGGGTGAGCTTATGCTGTTGTACTAAAAAAATGATTAAAAACGGAGATAGAAGCGCTAAAACCGGGGCGAAGTACATCTCTTTAAGTTCAGCGAAACTTAAGCCGTTATTCTGAAAAATAAGTAGGGCCGCTGTTGGAAATATAGTGGCCGCCGTAACCAGATAAAGCCACCAGATCTTCAATCCATGTTTTTCTTCAAATTCCATTTGCTTAATTATACAAAGTTCCGGTGTTTACTACAGGTTGTACATGACGATCTCCGCATAAAACCACCAATAAATTGCTTACCATGGCTGCTTTGCGCTCCTCATCCAGTTCAACAATTCCTTTTTGCGATAATTTCTCTAATGCCATTTCTACCATACCTACAGCGCCTTCAACAATTAATTTACGGGCTGCAATTACTGCTGTGGCCTGTTGGCGCTGTAACATGGCGCTGGCAATTTCCGGTGCATAAGCCAAATGCGAAATCCTGGCCTCTAAAACTTCGATGCCTGCGCGGGATAAACGTTCGTTCAGTTCGTTTTCTAAAAGTTCGCTTACTTTTTCAGCGCCATCTTTCAAGGTAATGCTGGTTTCTTCCCCTTCAGCATGGTCGTATGGGAAGATATTGGCCAAATGCCTTACAGCAGCTTCACTCTGGATGTTTACATATTGCATGTAGTTTTCTACAGAGAAAACGGCTTTGGCAGTTTCGTTTACTTTCCAAACCACCACAGCGGCAATTTCTATCGGGTTGCCAAGTTTATCATTAACCTTTAATTGCTGCCCGTTTAAATTGTTGGCTTTTAATGATAAGCGTCTTTTTGTGGTTAAGGGATTTACCCAGAAAAAACCATCGGCTTTTACTGTACCAATATATTTTCCGAACAGGGTGAGTACCATCGATTGGTTTGGGTTAATGATTAAAAAGCCCGGAAATAGTAAAAATATATCTATGGCTAATAAAATCCCTCCCCAGAGAAAAATTTCTGAAACAAAACAGAAAATAGAAGCAGCCAGCAACAATATGCTTATTGCGAATGTTAAATAGCCAGATGGCGGATTGATAATTTTTTCTTGATACATAATTGATATTAATTTGATATCATAAAGTAAAATATAAAATCTGGTAATTGCAAACAAAACCGGTAAAATGTATATTAGATAAAAATGCTATTTTTGACAGTACAATAATTACATCGTTTTGGCTAAAATCAAGAGAAATTCACACAAGATCCTTTACCGGAAATATTCATCAAACCTGAAATATGTGATGATGATATTTACCGTTTTCATTATTACGCTATTCCTGCCCAAACAACCCCGGTTTAGATATGAGTTTGAAAAAAATGCGGTATGGAAAAACAAGGATCTGATTTCGCCTTTCAGTTTTGCTATTTTAAAAACCAACCCGCAGGTTAGTGCAGATAAAAAAAATGCCTTAAAAGATATTTTGCCCGTTTACCAATTGGATAGGGGCATTACTGCAAATGCATTGGAAGAGTTTGCCAATGAATTTGATGTGAAATGGAAATCAAAACAGCTTAATGAAAAGGACAGGGATGTATATAAAAGTGCTGCCTATAAATTGTTGCAGCGTATTTACCAGAGAGGAATTATTGGTTTAAATGTGAAACACCAGGCCGGTGGTAAAAACTATGACTTTTCTTTGCTTGAAAATAATGTAGCACAGGAGAAAAATACACAGGATGTTTTTACCGCAGAATCGGCCCTGATGTTTTTTAAAGATAATTTTAAGGCCCCTAACCAGGTAATGGGCGATCTGGTGGCAAACCTCGCAATTGATCATATCACTCCGAATATTGTATTTGATGAGCGGTTAACGCAAACCATACAAGACAATACAGTTAACAATATCTCTACTACGAAAGGGATGGTGCAAAAAGGTGAACTAATTGTGGCCAAGAATGATGTGATTGACGAAGAAATTTATCAGAAACTGGAATCTTACAAAGCTACTTACGATGCACAAACCAAAACTATCGGCAGCAGGGCATTGGTTTACCTGGGGCAGGTGATATTGGTTGCTTTTATATTGGCTATTTTAATGTCGTTCCTTTTTCTTTTCCGGAAGGATATTTTTGCCGATAACCGTCAGCTCTCTCTAATCCTCATTGTAACCACAGGGATGCTGCTTGCTTTAACCTGGGCCATTAAGATGGAAATCCCAAGTTTATACTACATTCCGTTCTGTGTGGTACCTATTATCATCAGGATCCTGTTTGATACGCGTTTGGCGCTTTACCTCCATATGCTGGTGATTTTAATTGCCGGTTTCTTTGTGGCCAATAGTTTCGAATTTGTATTTTATCAGGTTACTGCGGGTATGGTTGCCATATTCAGTATAAAAAACTTTGTCAAACGCGAAAGATTCCTGGTTTCTGCCTTATTTATTCTGCTGGCTTATTTTGTTTCTTTTGTAGGCATTGCCTTACTCCGCGAAGGATCTTTCCGTGAAATAGAATGGCTGAACTTTATCCCTTTTGTTTTTAGTGTACTTTTATCGCTTTTGGCTTATCCGTTAATTTACCTGTTTGAACGTATTTTTGGCATTACTTCGGATGTGGCCTTAATTGAGTTGACCAATACCAATAATAAACTGTTAAGAGAGCTTGCTTTTAAAGCGCCTGGAACCTTTCAGCACTCTTTACAGGTAGCCAACCTTGCTGAGGCTGCGATATTTAAAATTGGTGGTAATTCTGTGCTGGTAAGGGCAGGGGCTTTATACCACGATATTGGTAAAGTAGACAATCCACAGTATTTTATTGAAAACCAAAATACCGCTGTAAGTCCGCATGATAAATTACCTTATGAGCAAAGTGCGCAGATCATTATTCAGCATGTGCATAAAGGAATTGAAATTTTAAGAAAAAATCAGATTCCTGAAGCGATTATTGATTTTATCAGAACGCACCATGGAAATACCCGGGTTGATTATTTTTATCAATCGTTTTTGAAAAATACACCCGAAAAATTTGTCGACGAAAACATTTTTCGCTACCCCGGACCAATACCTTTTAGCAAAGAAACGGGTGTGTTAATGCTAGCCGATTCGGTCGAAGCTGCCTCAAGAAGTCTGAAAAATCCCGATGCGCAGAACATAAATGATATCGTTGAACGTATAATTAACTACAAATTGGAGCAAAATCAGTTAGATGACTGCGATTTGACGCTAAAAGATATTGAGACTATCAAATTGATATTCAAGACGATGCTGATGAGTATCTATCATGTGCGTATAGATTATCAACAAATTTTATAATTTTTTTTTGTTGGATAACTTGTTTTACTATATTTGCAGACCTCAAAACAACGCCGGTAGGGCAGAAATGAGAGGTTTGAAGGAGAGGTGCCTGAGTGGCCGAAAGGAACAGTTTGCTAAACTGTCGTACTGGTAACGGTACCGCGGGTTCGAATCCCGCCCTCTCCGCAAAGAATAAAAATTTGCAAATAAAAATGGAATTGTCAATTTAAATCCGTTACTTTGCAATCCCTTCGAAAAAGGGAAATAAAAAAAGAAGATACCAAGTTCGGGATGTAGCGTAGCCCGGTATCGCGCCTGCTTTGGGAGCAGGAGGTCGTAGGTTCGAATCCTGCCATCCCGACAAAAAGTTGATCCACTTTTAAAACAGGATTAAAAGATCGATACCAAGTTCGGGATGTAGCGTAGCCCGGTATCGCGCCTGCTTTGGGAGCAGGAGGTCGTAGGTTCGAATCCTGCCATCCCGACACAAAACAAAAAGCCTTTAGATCGTTAGATTTTAAAGGCTTTTTTGTTTGCGCCCGGCAGGTGAGCAAACTCAGAACCAAGCGAAAAATTAGTTTCATTCATTCTTCCTGGAATATTCTGGGGTGAAAACATTGTTTTGTACTTGTGCAGTATATCGTTTTACCCATTCGGCGTAATAATATTCGGCATATAAAACGCCATTTTTAATGGTGAATTTTGCAAATGGTTTTCCCAGTTTGGGTACCGCTGTTAAACCAAAAGTCTCCTTAGTTCCATTGTCGAATTTGCAGTCCGCATCTCTTGCCCAGATCATTTCGAATTCGGTGTCACTTATCTTTTTTACCGGATAGAAATACACGCATTGACCATGGTACTCAAAAGCCAGCGAGGTTTCCCCAATATTTAATGTAACCATTTTGTTGGCCCACTTACCGGTAAAATCGTTTTGCTTCTGAAAAGTGCCTGCCAAACTGTTGTAATCAAAACCTTCCATTTTCGATATTTTCCATTGGTTGTTTACTTTTACAGCTTTAAGATTGTACACCATACCGTCCCCCCAGGCGCAGTTATAAAATATGCCATCCTTTTCTTCCTTCAGGTGCATAATATATAGTTTGCCTAAAAAATCATCCGGTACATCCTGGCAATTACACCAGAGATTTGCATCATTGCCAAAGGGCGGCAGTTCGCCAATTTTCCATTGTAGCGTACTATCCTTCATTTTTTCATCAATAGCCATTGCAATCTTGTTGTAATTGCTTATAAAAGTTTCAGAGAATAATCCTGAAATCCTTAATTTCTTTAGCTTTTGTTGGTGTAACTTCATATCAAGCCCAAAATATACAGTATCGCTTTTATCTTTCTGTAAGGGGCTAAAATAATCGTCATTATCATCTATTTGATTCCATTGATACAGTTTTTTGGTAAGTTGTAATAAGGCAATACTATCCTGGAACGAGTACGGAGTTGCTTTTTTTTGTGCGGTTGCAGTATCCTTTTGCGGGGCAGTGTGTTTGCTTGTGCTATTTGGGTTACAGCCGCCCAGAATGATTATTATAATGGTGGTTAATGCCAGTGATTTTATTTCTGTTCTCATTTATTGACGGGTTAAAATCTTCTTCTATAGGAATGTCATCGTGTTTGCTCCGGTGGGGAAACGTTTTTGAAGGTACTTATAAATTTGCCTACGGCGTAGCGCTTTAATAAAAAGCGCGTATGCTTTTGCTTCAAAGGCATTGTAGCCATATTTTGAACGTGCAATTGTGAGGACAAGTTTTTTAGTGTTTTTCAGGGTTTCTGCAGCCAGTTTCAGATAAATGTAATATTGATCCATAGTAGTGACTTACTTTATGGATACCATATTTCCCTATATGAAAGGCTTATTTTGTATGTCAATTGGATTTTTACTGTTGAAGTTTTCTGCCAGCCGGGAAGCCTCTTTGGTGATTTCTTCCGGATAACCGGACATTGTAAGGATTTTGATGGCATTTCTGGTTGTCAATGGTCCTTTCTTTAAGCAGTGATCAAAAGCCATCTGATCTTATAAACAATAATTCTTGAACAAACTAATTTAAGGTTTTTTCGAAGAATGCACTTCTAACAAATGCCGTACGTATAATGTATGCTTAAGAGTAAAAGAATATGAATTTTCTAGCCTAATCGCGCTATTATGAGGCAAAATCTGCTTTTCTGACTTACGTAAGTAATTTACGAACTATTTTTGAAACTGCATAATTCTGCTCCCTTACGTATTTTGTTACAGTTTTTACCGCAATTGGCATCTACGTAGGTTGAAATAATCTCATCACGACATTGTACCATTTATTGGGGAATTGTCCGTATAATAGAGCTGCTGAAAAATAACCGATCTATTCATCAATTACACTCAGATGCCGCCTAAGAACTTTGTAATTACCGAACTTCGCATTTTGCCGAAATGCGCGGGTATTTAATTGATTAAATTGGATGATGCAATTTACATCGCAAAGTGCAATTGATAAAACATAAGCCTAAGTGTTGGTTAACTTTAAAATACGAATAAATGACGAAAAAATGGAGTGCTAAGTTTATGGTTATGATGATTGTTGCATCAATGCTTTTTACGGGCTTTAAAATTTATGATAAAAGTATTGTTGCCGGTGATCCGTTACCATTAAAAAGGGGTAAACCGGTAGACCTTGCCGAAATTAACTTTCAGCAAGTGAATCTCGATAAACTTTTCGGCAGTCTGGCCTATGTAAAACATTATCTCCTGGGTGATGAGAATAAAAAATATCTGAAAGATAAACCCCTTGTAATCGCTCCGTATGTACTGTTTAATATTACCGAACAACGAATAGTTGATAGGTATGCAAAGCGGGAAAGCTATATCATCCGTAAAGGCGAAATGTATGCAGATACGGTTGCTGTAGATCGTAGCGTGCCACTTATAGGGATGAAAGATCCCGACCTGCGGGTATTAGGGTATTGGGGAGATAAGGAAATTTTGTTTAATAGGATCTATACCAGCTCTACCAAAAAAAATAAACTGATAAGGTTGCGGTTAGAAAGTAATGAAATTCCGGGTGTTAATGAGAACACCTATCAAAAACTGATCTCTTTACTTAAAGCCAGATACAAAGGAAGCCAGTTAAAAGTTGATCCACAGGACAATATGCCCAGTTCATATCAATTTCGTATAAGCGACCGGGTTATACAACTGAGCTTTATTAAGGACGAAGGTAATTCTTATATCACCGTAATTATTAGTTTTTTAAATCCTGATACCAGGGGGCTGCTTCTGCAATTTGGGCATTAGTAATTGATGCCAGCAAGTCGCCTATCGGTAAGTAATATTTTACCCGGCGTTTCCTATATAAAACAGTAAAGTGGATCAGTTATGTTTAAATTAATATTCCTTGTCAAATGAAAAGCTGGTATAAAACCTGGTTGTGACCTTGCTGCGAATTTGGGATAGATGGTTGTAAGTTAATTTCATTTTGCTGATTGAAAACAGAACGGGCCGTATGCTAACCCAGCGGTAATTGTGAATGATATTTCCTTAACAAACTTCAAACCAAAGTCTGGCAGAGATGTTGATCGTTAAACATATACAACTTTTTATGAAGAAACTTATTTTATGCCTGTTGATGCCATTGCAAATAACCGCTGCATTAGCACAAGATTCGAAAATTATCCAAAAAGATTTTCAAACCATTATTGGTTACACACGTAAAATGGAAATTGATAAGGTATTGGACATGACATACCCGCCCTTATTTAAGATAATGCCAAAGGCGCAAATGAGCGCAATGGCCAAAGGGGCCTTAAGCGGCATGGGTATAAAAACCATTTTCGAAGAAGTGCCCATCGGGCTTACGCTTAGCCCGGTTACCAAGTTAGGTGCGGCAACAATTTGCCTTGGGAAGTATAACCAAAGCATGATACTGGAATCGTCGCAAACTGCCTTGCTCGACATGCTGGCCAAGGCCAAAATGAGAGACAATGAGGTAAAGAAGGTTAGCCCCGGCAAACTACGAATAAAGGGAAAAAACTATTTGCTGGCTATAAAAGATACCTATACAGGAAGTACTTGGAAATACCTGAGATATGATAATGAAGATGCCGAGACGAATGCCAAAGTATTGTCTAAAGAAATATCTGCCGCCGCGGCCAAGCTTAAGCTTGCACTTAAATAATTAAAATCAACCTAACGAATGCCCCGGTAAAATTACAAGGGCATTTTTTTTAACGGAGAAAGCTTACGAAGCATCATTTGATCAACTTTATTGGTTTATTACAGATTTCGCATCACTATAAACGCCTCTAAAATCGCCCGAATCCGGGTAGTACGCAAATACAGGGACCGGCGTACTGGTATGGCTTTGGAGCTAAAATCGCCCAAAAAATAACTTTCTTAATATCTCTTCTAACAAGGTAAGGCGGCCGGTTTCGTGATCGAAAGGTCTAAACCTGTGGGATTATCAATTTTGCAATCATTAAGATATTTATTTATGTCCGTTTCTGAAAGTCCTTCCCTGATATTACCGAGTGCACGGCATATCGCTTCGAGAACATGAGGCAGAATTTTACTAAAAGTTTTTCCCATTAATTATTTATATTTTGATTCATTTTTATACTATTCCAGTTTATGGGGATACTAACACTTACAAAAATTTACTCATTAAATCATTTACAAAATCGTCATAATCTTTGAATACAGATCTTAGTTTTTCAAACTACTGCAAACTTGCAGAGTGTATATGAGTTTAATCTTTTGGATTTACGAGTTCATTTTAGCCTGCTTTTCTACCTGAAAAGCAAAAGAACTATGCAAGTGGAAATTAGGGATCAAAAACAATTTATATAGGTTAAACGTTTTTTCGGAGAAGAGCAACTAAAGCCTGAATAAAATGAAATACAGATTTTTAATAATCGCAACTTTAATTTCTTTTGCTGCTTATGCTCAAAAGAAACCTGTAAGGAAAAATATCCCGCCACCACCACCGCTTGTAATGCCATTATATGATAAGGATCCCGTTACAGATATTAAAAATCCTTTTCCAGAAAATATCACTTTTAAATGGAAAATCCAGCCAGGCACATTAACAACTTTAACGCCAACTGATGTTTTCGAAAAAAGCTACACTTTTAATGGCCGAGGTAGAAATGTGAGGATAAGTACGGTTTATCCGAAGAATAGTTTTGAATATAAAAAGCCAAACGCAGGCGAAATTGAAATGGCTCAAAACTTAATTATACGATACAAAGATTATAAAAATGTAACCATTGCAGGTAATACGATTAAGATTGTAAGTGATGATGGCAAAGAGGAGATAAAACTACAGCTCAGCAAAAAAGGCAGTCAATTAACACATATAAAAGAGTTGAGTACAAACAAAGTATTCTTGATCACTGATAGCTACGCTGGCGAACCTACCATAGGATTATAACTTATGAAAAATCCACATTTTATCTTAATCAAGACCGCTAAATTTTTAGGCATAAGTATTTTGCTTTTTTCTTGTTCCGGTGCAAGTCAACCCCATAAGGTAGAGAAAATAAAATCTATTTCAATTTCAACTTTTGGGGGTGAACGTGGATATTTCCAATTGCTTGTTATTACTCCCGATACACTATATTATGAGCTTGGTTCAAGTGTAGATACTGCTAACAATAAAAGCATTAAAAAAATTAACAGCCAATACAAATTTGAAGATATAATTTCTGAAAATCAGATCACTAGTTTTTCTACGATAAAGAGCGGTAAAAGCCTACTACCAGTAGATGGGACTGACACTGAAATAACAGTTAAAACCTACAGTTCTGATTTTAAAGTAAGAAATGCAGAACACAGTAGGAAATGGCTGACTGTTCAAGCCAAAATGAACACAATCCTTGGGAAAGAATTTAACTAAATAACTTGCCGATGAATCACTATTTTTCCAGTGCTCCTTGTTACTGAGGTTAACTCCACCTTTCCTAAAAACTCCTTTATTAATTCAAAGGCGATACTTAATGGAATCGAAATGAAATTTACGGCGCTAAAATTTGGTAAGCCAATAAACAACTTTTACCAAAGAGTGAAATCAAAATATCTGTACATATAGATCAGTATGTGGATTTTGATGAAGAAAAAAAGATTGCTAAGTAATTTTGATTAAATTGACAGGGATATTTTATGAATTGCTTCTAAAAAGGATAAATGTGGGATAAAGTAAACTATACGTAATGCAAATTAAAACCATAGGTTTAAAAACATGTTTTCTATTGTTAATTGGGCTAGGTATAGCGCTTTATATCGGTTTAACATTTAGTCGCATTCTAGTTCCATTGCTTCCAATTATTATAGTTATTTTGGTATGGTACATCACCAAGGCCCAGCGCAAATTAATTAAAACAGCAACAACACCCATTTATCAAATTAGCGAGGGATGGATTAAAATACAGGGGAAAGTAAGTGCACCAAAAACTTTTGAAACCCCTATTTTAAGCAAGAATGTATTGCTTATACTTATAGAGAAGCAAATATTAGCTACGATAGTGAAGACAATACCGAACGTGAGAACAGCGCAACTATAAAAGAAGAATTTCAGGATTTTTATTTAACCAATACCACAGGAAAAATAAAAGTAATTCTAAATAAACTTAATTTTGCCTTTTTGCCATCCAAAACAGATACCAAACACAGCATTAAATATGCTGTAGATGATATACGTTATACGGAGAGAACGCTGAAAAATGGAGATTTGATAAGTGTTTTTGGGTATGCCATTAAAAATAGCAATTATGAGTTTGAGTTAAGCGAACAAAACAATCAGCCGTTGGTTATTGCTACGCCCGAGTTTGAAGATAAAACCAAAAAATCATTCAAGGTTTTTAAATACCTGATACCATATTTTATTTTAATGTACCTCGCAGTTAACTACTTTTTATTTTTTGCGCCGGTAAAACAGCATATTGAAAAAAGTACGGCATTCGTTCTATTTACCTTTTTCGGCATGCCAATTTTAGGTATTGTTTTCGCAATAATTGGAGCTAAAAGCAATGGTTTCGTTAAAAATTTCTTCTCTGGTATTGGCGGAATTTGTTTATTTACTTCCTTGTTAAGTTTTCCATTGCTTTGTCTTTTGTTTATGACAGATACCAACTTTTATACTATCGAATGTGTGTGGGCGAGTGTACTACTCTGTATAACATTGGCATTTATAATAAACTACCGAAAAATAGAAAGGGCTTTTGATAACGAATAGGGAAATGCATCATATAGATTAAAAATAAATAGTGAATTCAGAGGAATTAGAAATCGTTTTGAGATTTCTTTTTTGATCTTAAATCAAGGAAGGATCCCTTTGAGTTTAATCCTTATTGTTTCGTTGGTCGAAATGGGAGTGGTAAATCAAATCTTTTAGAAGCTTTAGCAAATATTTTCTATCATATTGAGTGCATTTACTTAAATTATAAACCAAGAGTTTTTCATGCTAGATTTTATAAGTATTTTTGTTTATAGCGATTGCAAAAAAAAATACAGAGAAAAGTGAGCGATTCGGTGAGTCGCTTTTCAAAAAACTTCCAGATAGCCTTTAAACGCTGAAAACTAAACGAAGTTCACATCCCAAATGGGATCACAGAAATTCTCCAACACTCATTGGAGGATTTTTATTTAAAAAGGTTTCATTATACTAAAACCCCGAATAGCCGTTTATTGCCCCTTTGTGCGGGATGCTCCGACACAGCTTTACACCAACAATACCTTAGGCTAACTTTCTCCTTACCTTTTATTGAGCTATAGTTAACCCGCCAATCAAAAGCGAGGCAAATCTTTGACCTACTGAATCTACACCAGGACTACAACTCAACTGAAGCAAGTGTACAGTTGAGTGCAAGCAGGTACGAAGCAGACCTGGCTGGAAGGCGGCCTGAACGTGGGGTAAATGTGGCGTGAAGGTGGAATTGGAATATTCTTTTTGGAGTTTTTTAATCAGATGGATCGATTTAGGTGATCATCCCTTGTTGATTATCCTAAGATACTAAAATTTTGGTTTTTCAGGGTTGTCATGATCAAAATTAAAGGGCAAACGGGATTTTGTTTCTGCTTACCTCGTCATGAAATCCTATCGGGGAACTAAGACGTTCAATTAGTCCTTCGTCTCTCCTCATCGTTTCCAAACTCTCTTTGTTTTACCTTGATATCTTTATTGCCAAAGCTATAGGCGAACGACAGCCTGAAATAGCGGCTGCTATTGTTCTCATTGTATACCTGCCTGGTACCGTTGACCACAGAACTATAGTTCCTGAGGTAGGCCCGGTTGAACACGTCGTTGGCCAACAGCGACACCGAAACCTTTTCCTTCCACAGGCTCTGTCTGAGCCCAAGGTTCAGACTGAAAAGATTGCCAAAACTATAAAGCCCCCTGGTATAGGCTGTATGGTAGCGGTAGTCAACCTGTACCTTGGTACTCTTGCCAATGGAAAGGCTATTGTTGCTCGACAGATAGAGTTGTGCCTGATCAGAAGGATTGGCATTGATGCCATTGATGAACCTCGTCCTGGAACCCAGCAGGTAAACCAGGTTCTGGCTCTGCCACCAGGGCGTGATGTCGTTGGTCAGGGTCACACCGAGTCCATAGTCAAGGCCCTTATAGTAGTTCTCCCGGGTGATGACCAGCGTATTGCCGTCAGAATTGGATGTGAATACCGGACCAAACCCATTGGCGGTCCTGTTGATAAAGAGCTCCGTCCTGATCAGCCCCTTATAGCTATGGGTCAGGTCGAAATTGTCACTGAATGAGGGCTGCAGGAAAGGGTTTCCCTCCGAATAGCTGTTGCTGTTGATATAGGAACGGAACGGATTGAGCAGGGCAAAGCCCGGGCGGGTGATCCGTCTGCCGTAGTTGATGCTGAAGTTATGGCTGCTACTGGCCTTAAAGGTGATGTCCAGGGTGGGGAAGAGCTTGAGGTAACTGGTCTTTGTCGACCGGGCCAAATCGGCGGAACGTCCGGTGGTCTGGGTATTCTCGAGTCTCAGTCCCAGGTTCAGGCCAAACTTTGGCCCGATGTTTCCAGCGCCGCTGAGATAAACGGCCTGGTTGTTCTCCCGGTAGGAAAAGGAATTGGACCTGGATGGATCAGGAACCGGTGAGCTGCTGATGGTATTGAAATACCGGACATCGGCACTGCTGGCGATGCTGCTGATTTTTGCGCCATAAGTCAGGTTTAAGCCCTTTACCGGATGTTCCATGTCTACCTTTGCACTGTAGTTATCAATATGCTGCGCAGAGCTGTTATTCGCGCTCTGGTCATTTCGGACAAAGTCCATTTGAGGAGTAAAGACGGTTGCTCTGAAATCGTTATCAAAGCCTGAACGGAAGCTAAAATAGTCAAGATCAAAGGAGAGTATTCTTTTCATCGTATCCAGCGTAGAGACCAGGTGCGCATTGTAGGTATGGCTGGTCGAGCCCAGCATCCTGGTGCCCTGGTTAACCAGCACCGAATCCAGCCCGCCAGAAGCATTGTGAATCAGGATATCGGTGTGGTCGCTGGTGCCAGGGGTCTGGCGGCTGCCAAAATACTGCACACCTACTGATGTATTTTTACTAAGGTCATAATCCAGTGCCAAACGGCCCGAGCGCTTATTTTCGTCCTGCTTTCCCGTATAGTTCAGGTTCCACAAACCGGAAGGATAATAGGTATCCAGGCGCTGGGAAACTCTGGAATGGCCCAACTGGCCGTTACCGCTAAGGGACAGTCTGAACCTTTCCCTGTTGTACAGCAGCACATTGCTGAGCGAAAGAACGTCATAGCTATTCCGGTCATAGGTTGCCGTGGTCGAGTTCTTCCAGGAATTCCCGCTTCCCTTTTTCAGGTTGATATTGATGAGGCCCCCGTTTCCGGCAGATTGATATTTGGCCGGGGGATTGCCGATAACCTCAATGTTTCTGATGTCGGATGAAGGGATCGATTTGAGGAAGCCCATCAGTTCGGCTCCCGACAGCTCGACCATGCGCCCGTCTACCATGACCCTTGAAGCCCCCTTGCCCAGCATGCTGACCGTATTGTTCTCCACAATTACCCCTGGCGCGGAGCTGAGGGCATTGACCGCATTGCCCCCGCTGGCAGCAACACTGTTCTGCACATCGAACACCAGTCCTCCCGGCGTGAACTGCACCAGCTTCCGGCGCCCGATAATGGAAACCTCCGACAGGCTTTTGGTATCAGCCTTAAGGGAGATGTTGCCCAGACTGGTATCGCCCCGCAATAGCAACGCGTTTCGAAAATCGGTATAGCCGATCGCAGAGATCCTGAGGGTAAAACTTCCCGTTCTGTACTGCAGCTCGAAAGAGCCGTCCTCTTTGCTCGTCGTTCCACTGGCGATCTTGCCGGCACTGTCTAACAGCATCACATTGACCCATCCAAGGGCGGCCTGTTTTTCATCAGTCACCCTGCCGTTTAGTTTGGACTGTGGTTTGGCCAGAATCGGCAAAAGCAGCAATATCACGACCAGGTTCTTAAGCATTGTATTTTTCATGTCTCATTTTATTGAATGGGACAAAGGTGTGGCCAGCGCAGGCCAAAAACGTCCGAATGCGGAAAGTCGAACCAATTTATTGGTATTACTTTTAGCTAATCCACTGCTGGAGCGGTGTTCCGGTACTGCCTGGGGGTAAGGTTGGTCAGCTTTTTGAAAGCGGTGTTAAAGGAAGACTTGGAATTGAAGCCTACCTCATAGAAGATCTCCTGCACGGTCCGTTCCCGTTGCAGATCATCCCGAAGGAGTTCCATGGCCTTGCGTACACGGTAGCCATTGACAAAATCAAAAAAATGCTGTTCCAGGTGCAGGTTGATCAGAACGGACAGTTCCTTCATCGGCATCTTTAGCTGCCTGGCCAGTTGCTGGATGGTGAGCGAGGGATCAAGAAAAGGCTCCCGCTCGAGCATATATGTCTTCAGTAGATCGATCTTTTGCCGGGTTTGTTCATCAATGGCCGTTACGACCTGCCGCCTCAGCGGTTCCAGACGGAAACTGACCCCCCGGAACAGGTCTGGATTGTAAAGTGCCTTGAATACGAACCAGCACAGGATGAACACCGCATTGATCCCCACCAGCAGCTGCAGGCTGTTCGACCAGCTGCCCCAGTTGCCTAGTTTCAACAGGTCCTTGGCCAGCACGATGCTATGGGCAACGGTATCTACCAGTACCAGCTGGAACAACCAGCGGTAAGTGATGATCGCCGGATCGGCATAGTTTTCCTGGTACAGCTTCCTGTACTTTTTCAGCACCAGGAATATCGCGGTGATATAATAGACGAACTGCAGGTTCCCGATAACGATCATCCATCCAAGTTCGGGAATGTTCGCGTAGCTTTCGAGCATACCGAGCTTTTCGCCGTGCCCCGCCAGATAGAACCTCGGAATCAGCTCAACGTTGATCAGGATAAAAGGAACGGCATGCCATAAATGCACAAGCCGGAGCCTAAAGTCCGAATCGCAGGCCGATCTTGCATACAGGTAAAAAACAGGGTTGTTTAACAGGGAGACGGTGATCAGCAGCACCAGCGCACCAGGGTACTGCTGAAGCCATTGGCCCAGAAACAGCATGCTCAGATCCAGGCCGTTGATCAGGATAAATGCCGCCAACAGCACATTGCTAAGCTTGTGGCGTGTGCTGACCGTGAACAGGAAAATACCCAGGATCAGCGAAACCGCCACGGCGACAACCGCCAGCACACGTATGAGATCCAGACCGTTCATTCAGTTCAAAATATTTCCGCTAAGGTAGGCAATATTTTTGCCCGGGCCATCAGCCTCATCGACCAAATGTGGAAAACAAAAAGCCGGGAACAGGAATTTATTCAGCACAAAACACTGAATGCATGGAAACCGCCGAAAAAACATCAAACAGATGGCACAGATCAGGAGCATGGTCTTTTATAGCTGGATCACCTAAGTGGAATACAATGCCAGATCACAGGGCAATAGGGATACATCGGACAAGTTAAGGTATACAAGGGATGAAAGAAGGAAATATTTATTACTGTAGCCGGTGCTGATGGCGCCGACAGTTATGAGGTGGCATGGTGTATAAAAAATAATAAGGTTTTTACGATGACTGTGATGCAAACCATACCTTAGCTAATAATAAGAAACATGATGATAGATAGTAAATGGTTTATCGCATTTCTGGCTTTGTTGCTAACAACCGGGAATATCAATGCGCAGTCAGCTCCTAAGCCTAATCAAACAGATCAAAAAAGATTTGAAGGACTATGGACAAATAAAAAAACAAGCAGGTGTCTTGAAATATATTTTGAGTATGGTTATGCCACCATCATGGACTGGACACCAAAATTTCAGAAACGTGAAAGTGCTGATGTGTACAAGGCACTACCGAAAAATGGAAAACTCGTTATGCCCGAAGAAACTGAGCACCATGCGCCATACAGTGAGATTGTAATAGCGCATAAAAGGTTGATTTACTTAACCAAACAGATGGGGACAGGCAAAAAGCCGGCCTTTGACAAAATAGTTTTTACCCGACCTATAAGTAAGTAATAAATATGACCGTATTTGCGATATTGCTTTTCGTATTGATCGTCGGTGTGACGGTATTAATTTTCAGACAGTTTAAGAAGATTATTCGTCCTGCGGGCCTGGGCTTGATGATTGCTTATGTATTTTCGATATGCGCATTTTGCATTGGGCTAATGACGCACCAGGCAGATTATTTCACTGCAATTGATCCTGTAGATGGCATGTGTTACATTCCATTTGGGGAAAAACATATTTTGAGTCTCGCATGCTATTGTTTTGCTTTTCATGGCGCGCTAATTTTGATTTGGCTTAAAGGCACCCGTTTGCCACCCCTGGCCACTGTGCTTGCACTTAGCTTTATCATTATAGGTATTGTAATTAATGTGCTGATTTTAATGCAAATCTCTGAGCACAACACAAAAAGTATTGATTGGTATGACCGGTCAGATCACATTTTGTTTTTTCTATTTACACCTGTATTAGGTATTGTAATAGCTGGGTTAACGGTTTTATATGTGGTTAGAAAAGATGCTGTGGCAGCCCGTGAAAGGGTGTACGCTAATGTGTTTTTAAATAGGGTAAACCTTTATCTGGCCCGGAAAAGTAATCTTCCGTTGTGGGGGCTGATCCTGCTCATTCCGGTGATGTTGATTACGACAGTTTTACTATTGATATTGGGACAGGATACAGACAGTATGGTTAAAGTCTTTACGGATACGACGACCTGGAGGTTTTCGAGGCAAATGCACCCACCTGTTCTGGATCACAAAGGACACTATTTGTGTACTGTTGCAGTGTCTGGGAGTCCAAAGATTGTAAAACCCCTTCGATTTGGTATTAGGGGTGGAAGGACGATTGTGGTGAACCGCCAATTGCTGATTGCCAATGCATTTGAAGAAATGATCCAGGACTTTTCGCCTCGTATGCATAGGGTCATCAGACGTAATTACGACAGGTATGGATATAATTTATCAAAAAAAATCAATAATGAAGACTTATCAAACCTAACCTACGTGCTAATGAAACCTTTGGAGTGGATTTTTCTGATCTGCTTGTATCTTTTCACAGAGAAGCCTGAGCTTCGGATCAGCAGACAGTATTCAATGCAAAAAGGCCAGGCAACTACATAGGCCGTCTTTTATTTCTATTGACTATAAACAAAATAACAACGAGAATTACTCCTGCCAATACCACCCATACTATCGCCTGGCCGACAATATATCCTAATCCAAATGCTACATTTCCAATTTCGGAAGCACCTTGTTGTCGGCTCGCCTTATTTACGGTAATCTTTAAGGAATTGAAAAATCGCTCCCGGGTGGGTTTAGACCTTTCGTCTTTATCTTTATCCGTCCAGAAATCAATATAAAGCATTTTGTTGTTCAGGAACAGAATCCTTTTAAACCGCAAATTTGATAAATTAGGGTTGTTGGTTATATACTTAATTTCATATCCTCGCAATCCATCGATATGGTAAGGCTTTTTACTTACAAGTTTGCCCTTTGATGTGTTTAATGTTCCTCCAATAAATCCGGAATAAATGCTGTCAAGTTCGTTTTGACTGAAACCTGCACCGCTTTTAGTAGTAAGATCAGCAAAACCGGCAAGATAAAAGCCTGATGAATCACTATAATGATGTAAATGTTGGCCTAAGGTATCAGTGGTTTGAGGTTTGTCCGGAAAGTCGATTGCGGCTATATCGCCCAGTGTTTGATGGAAAAAGCCTTTCCTAAACGAGCATAAGGCGATAAATAGCACAAAAATTGTAAATATTTTTTTATTCATAAAGGCTGTTCGGGTCATTTCATAATGGATTGAACGATGAGGAATACGAATACAAGGTAATCATTGCAGCCAAAATGCACGAAGAATTGCGCATCTATATTCTATGGTTTAATATCAATATGCTAGAGCATTAGCAGAAGTCAGGGCAACTACTCTATGATCCTATACAACCCGAAATCGGGGGAATAAAGGTATTTTATGTGATGCAACGTAATCACTTGTGGCAGAATCAAGTTCTCCCCCTTAAACTTAAGGTCACCTAACTTATAATAATACATGTACACCGGAGAGGGGAGCGTGCCTTGTTGCCATCGAATTAGCACATCGTCATCAAATTTCTTCACATCTTTTGCAGTTCTTGAAAATTCACTGTTAAAAAGATAGTCATTGCGCACAAATAGTGTTTCATCTTTTATTTCAAAAATATTACAACGTTCCTGATGCACAGTTACATATTCACAAGGTTTGTAACCGTATCTTTTTAAAAGTGTTGTTTCATATTTATGAAGTGCCAAAAGTTTTAAACTGTCATTTTCAATGTTAAGCTCTTCCGACTTTACATTCAGGCTGTCTGCAAAAACTACATTTTTGAAGTCCTGGGATTTGCGATAATCCGGATAGAAGTATTTCTTGCGATTAAAATAAAGATTACCTTTTTTATCTATGAAAAAAGGCAGATCCCAATCATAAGTGTTTTCAAAAATGATCCGTTTGTTTACGTCCATTATTTTAAATGGAGCGTCACTTCTGTCTGGTTTCAAAAAAAATCTGTCATCTTCTAAAAAGATGATTTCACTTAAATTTTGCATGTCTGTAACCAGCTTAAACTTACGCTGATCTTTAAGTAAATCGGAAATTAAAGGCACTTCCGGATGGTTATCTTTTTTTGGGAACGGGTTACACGCCGAAGCAAACATCATAATAATCAAACCAGCAAATTTACTTCTCATGGTGCGTTTTTTAGAATCGGAATAGTAACAAAAACTGAACCATAAGCATCATTGCCGGTTTGCTAAGCATCTGGTATGTTTGGCTCTACAAGTTTAATGAGTTTTTCAAGGGATTCCTGCCAACCAAGATAACACATCTCCAGAGGTATCATCGCAGGTATGTTTTCCTGCAATATTTTTAAGTCCGTACCAACCGATGTTTTCGTGAACCAGATGGTGTTTACAATGGTGCCGGGTAAATTTGAATCTTCAAACTTATCTGTGTATTTTAACAATTCATTCGGAACAACCTCTAAGTATTCTCCACCAAACGCGTTAGTACTTCCTGTAGTGAAATTCTGGAAAGACATTTTAAATGTGCCGCCCGGCTTTACATCCATGCCATGAATGATACCGAGAAATCCATAAGGCGGCATCCACGATGCAAGTGCTGTAGGCTCGGTAAAAGCACGGTAAACCTTCTCCGGTGATGCTTTAATCACTCTGTGTAATGAAACGCTGTTGTCTGACATACAATTATTTTTATTTTAGAATTAGCGCCTGTTTAAAATTAAGTAAAATTTATTTCGTATGTCAGTCTGAGCGTAGTCGAAGACAATTTTTTATAGTTAAGAGAAGCATTCGACTTCGCTCTTGTGACAAACTAGGAGAAGTAATGTAATTGAATAAAATTTAAACAGGTGCTAAATATGTTTAACAAATATGATGTTATTACCGGATAATTTGCAGGGTGATATACGACAATTTACAGGGGGGATGGGACAATATCTTTCTTTGACAACATGGTGCAGGCCAGCTTTCGGCGTAGCGACTACATATACCGAACCTGGGTTTTCAATGTTATGTAATTGAGTTATGGTGGATGAATTTTACCCGAACCGGGGTAGGCTAGGTATCACAACTTACATCGTCCCAATCTTGTTCTCCATACCTGATTAGCCAATTTAGGGCGTAGTGCCTTTCATATACCACGCCAGAAATAGCTTCTTCAAGTTGGACGTTTGCCAATCTTGCATCTACACAAGCCCAGTCGATTCTGTAGTAAAGGTCATTTGCATCCAGAATTTCAGCTGCAGATCTTGTTTCAGATATGGAATTTATAAAAGTATTGGGGTCTTTTCCCGCACCAACAGGATAATCTTGTTCAGGGATGTCATTTAAATCGCAAAGTTGGTCAGGGAAATTAAGTTCATCAATCTTACCTAAGGCCCACATCAGCGTGTAAATACATTCGCTTTTCCAACTTTCCGTATTTTTCCGCTCTTCGGTAGGATGACCAAGGAATTCTTTTTCTGCAGGTGTGGTTTGTGCCCATAAATCGTATTGCTGCAAATAGGCAATTGCAATATCCGCCGGTATTACATTATTTGCCACAAAATTAGTAACGGCCAGAATGCATAACCTGGTCGCAATTTCTTTTGGTGTCCTTATTAAAGTTTCACTTTCAGCATTGATGCAGGGTAAACTTGAATTAACTTTGATGCCTCTTACTTTCAGTATTGCTTCACTTCTTTCTTTTCTTCTGATTTGATCGTCAGACAATTGAGATTGTTCCTTGTCAAAATATTTCGACTCAATATTAACACTAAGTTTTTCAATTTCTGAATTTCCTGAGGTATCCAGGATTAGATCTAAATTGTGATCCAAAAAGTGTTGTCCGCCAGACTTGCTGATTAAAGTGCCTGGCTGTGTGAATATAATCGCATCAAACTCAGTTGCGAGTTTTTGAAGCAGTGGTATGATGTCTTTGGTCTCCTGCGGTTCCTGTTCTACAGAAAACTCGCTATTTATAGTAGCGACTTTAGCCAACAGCAAATGTTTTAACTGTTCATTTGTTGCCGGTAATGCTGTAATATATCCGTAAAGGCCTTTTAAGTTTGCCGTTAGCGGACTGTCGTCAATTTCCGGAAGCTGGTAGGAGGGGAATGCCCTTTCGCGATAGCTTACTTTAATCGTAACAGATGGACTAAATAACCCGCCTTTTATAACCAGTTGTGCTATTTTATCTTCACCTGGATCACTTATGGATAATATCCCTTTAGGAAATTCTTTCTGAAGCAGGTCTGTGATTTTTTCAAACCCAATGTAGTGAGAATAATACGTACAAATCATATGTTTTACTTTGAACCGGTGATGAATCATCGCAACAAAAACTGAACCATACATGGCATGAATTTCGCTATTCCTGTAGCTTATTACTAAAAACGCCATGAAATTACTAAATTACGCCGCAGCCTGCTTTTTCTGTTGTTATCTTTTTTCCTGTTCAGGACAGGTGGAAACCAAATCTAAATCCAATGACTCTTTAGCTAATGAAATGGTTAATGCATTCAAAGGCAAGAGTCTGGAAGAAATTAATGAGTTATTAAAAAATAATTCCGAACAAATTGAAGGGCTTTTTAAATTAATGGATACACGGCTGGAGATAACTCCTGCAAAAAGTAGTAATCCATCTTCTAATGAAGGAGTTATATCCGGACCTGCATTTACAATTACCCCGGAGAAAATCATAGGACCTGCGCTTAATGAAATGGCTAAGAATTATGAGTTTTCACAAAAAATCTTCCCTGAAGGTTCGGTTATCACAACATCTCTTAAATCAAGCTATAAACCTGCCGTTTTCCAGGATCCTGCTGGAAAAGATGGATCTAATATTTTACGAAGTGAATTTATAGTGCATGGCTTATATTTTCATGACCATTCCAGTTTAAAGGACAACATTGGATCGTCAGACAATCATGAAAATATTATGATTAAGGAGAGAAAGCCAATAGACAGTCTTAAAGCAACTGTAAAATATACCTATATCACTAAAATGGAAAAAGTTATATTGGATGAAAATGAGACGGAGAAGAAAATTGGTGAAGGTACTATAAAACTTAAACAGCTGGGAAACGGTTCTGCAACATTTACTTATAATGGTCCTGATGGACATCTGCTATCGATAGCAGGAATGGATACGCAAGGCAGATTGATTGATCATAATAGCTCCTCTACGAACTCAATTCCTTCGGCTGCTAAACGTAAATTTCTGGAGGAACTTAATGAAGTTCTAAAAGCTACAACGAAGAAGATTGACGCAGGAAAATATAAAAACGTGGATGAATTAATTACAGATATAAAAGCTACATTACCTTCATCAATGACTGAAAAAGATGCCGCTGAAACCAATTCCCAATTGTCAAATTATCACTTTTATCAGGATATTTCCAGGATTGTGGTTTATTATGCAGCAGCTGTTAAAACGGTTGAGCATCAGGTGACACTGAGAAGTGAGGACATTATAGCCAGTGGTCTTTCTATAGGAATTGGCGAAAAACAAAGTGGTTATGGAATTGTACAGGCAGACGGCAATTGGTTAATAAAACCTTCATTCAAAATCCTTTATGCTATAAATCCATTTTATTACAGCACTTGTGAGGAGTATTCTGCTGATGAAAAATGCGACTACTTTAGATTGGATGCTGAGAATAAAAAAATGATTCCATTTGAGCAAAGCAAGCTAAAAGGTTATGTATTAAAGCGTGCTTTAAATTCAAATCTGGTTCTTTTTCAACAGAGAAATACTGACCCCGCAAAAGTCTATGACAATGGAGTGATGGATAAAAATGGGAACATTATCATGAAACCGGTTTACTATGACGTATGGATTGCGGGAAATTATCTGATTACCGCAGGAGAGAATGCGAAAACCAGTGAAGGAGAATTTGGTTTATTCACACAAACCGGTAAGCCAATTATTCAGGGAAGTGCCCAGCCAATCGGTCGTAAAGGTAATTTCATCTTTATTGAACAGGCGGGTAATCCGAATGATGGGAATAAAAAATATAAGTTACTGGATAACCGTTCAGGAAAAAGTTTTTTGCCTGAAGGGACCTTTGCACTAGAGACGGACTATGTTGGCGATGCCCTTCCGGTGAGCAACGGCAAGAGCAAATATTTGATTGACAGAAAAAAGAACAAAAAGGCTGATCTATCTGAGTATGCGGTAATCAAGCAATTTGTAGGCAATTACGCACTTGTAAAGTCGAAAGCAGGCTATTGGGGAGTGATTAATAGCGCCGGAGAACTGGAAGTAGCCTGCGTAAATACAAGTTTATCCCCTGTATACAATGATCTTACGCTAATTACCGATGCACAGGGGCCTGAAGGTAAGCAGCGAAACGGATTGTTAAATATTGTAACCGGCAGAATGATTGTACCATTAATGTACAGAGAAGACGATAACGTAGCCTCTGTACATGGGGAAGCTTCAACAACCACATATTATATAGCTGGCAAAAAATTTGATGCTTTTGGCAAGGAAATGGAAAACTAGGGTATTTGAATGAAAAAAATACCCAACATAGGGTAAGCGCTGGTTTTTGGACGTTGTTCATTGCAGCAGGATCACACCAAAAACTATCAAAAGTATAAAGAGGCTGTATCAAAAATATTCATGCTAGCCCACTAAGCAAATTATATTTTGAGACTTCGTCATTCCCAATTTAATTGGGAATCATAATGCTATTGCAGCGCTTTAAGATTCCCGCCAGCGCCTATCGTGTGGACAAAATAATTATCACATTCTTCTATCGCTCTATGCCGCGGGGCATGGTACTTTGGAGCGCCAAAGTACCCAAAGCGCTTTGTCAATCCAGCAATGAGCCTTTCACACAATCTCATGCACATCAAAAAAACAGCGACACTTCGTTTTGTGTTCAATATTTTTTTAAAATTAAATTATCGGTTATGAACACAAAAACCACTGCGTTTCAGGTTTGTTAGTGCCATTTTTTACTATTGTGCAACTGTTTTTTTGATTTCCCCGGCTCTTGGGATTGACAGCGTCCTTGGTTAAAATCCGTGCTTTATTAAAGTTAGTTAGCAAAACGCCTAAAAAATTAAACTCAAAAAGATGTGTCCATAGGATAGGCCTGTGCGGGAATGACGGGAAACGAAATAAAATTCTGGCCTTAACTGCCAGATTTTACTTTTGAGACAATCTCTTTAAGCTATTACGGGTTATGCCAAAATATGCGCCAAATCGCGGACCAAGCAAAAAAGTTGAGGGCAAGTATAATATGCTTTTTAACAAGAATCGATCAAACCAATATTAACAATCAATATTTCCGTTTTCCAGGTGGGCGATACGGAATATTTCCTTTGTAATGATTGCGATATTTTCTTTTAACTCATCCAAAGAACAGTTTATGGTGCCGATAGGAATAGGCAGTTCCATAAGTTCTTCCAGAAATTCTATTTTTAAAGAACAGCCTGGAACATCTTCTGCGCTACCTTTTAGTAGTGAGAAAATTTCGCTTGCTTCTTTTTTGTCTTTGCCGAGAGAAAATTTGCCATACGTGATTTTCCCACCTGGTCCCTGAAGGCTGATGTTGATGGTGAAACGGGTTTCCATAGCTAATGTTGTATTTTTTTAACAGATTTGGGTACATTATCAATAAAAAGTGCCGCATTTAGCGGCACTTAGGGAATTATTGTATTTCGATCTGTCTGGCGATCGCTTTAGCCTCTTCCTTTTTAGGGATGTTGAGTTTGAGTACGCCGTCCGTATAATTAGCCTGAATTTGCTCAATATTAGCACTTTCCGGAAGGGTAAACGATCTGGTAAATGCCGAGTAGCTATATTCCCTTCTGTTGTAGATTTTACCTTCAGTGTTGTTTTCTGTACGCTGCTCAGTAGAAATGGTCAGCATATCCCGCTCTACGGATACCTTGAAATCTTCTTTTTTTAATCCGGGTGCCGCAAGTTCGATATGATACGCTTCATTCGACTCGGAAATGTTAACCGCAGGTACGCTGCTTAAGCGACGGTCGTTAAAAAAGGTATCGCCTAATACTGATTCAAAGATGTCATTAAAGCCTGGCAATAATGAACTGTTCTTTTTTTCTGGATTGAATTTAACCAATGTCATAGTTTTTTCTCCTTTTAATGTTTTAATAATAAATGGACTATAAATCAATTAATTTAACGCTTTAACCTTCTTTCAAAAGGTTACATCTCTGGTTAATCAAGTGCCGTGCCAAGGCGTTCAAGGAAAGTTGGCGAACGGTTTTACCTGAAAAATTTTCATTTTTTATGAAAATTTTTCAGTGCATTGCTGAAATTTTTTCAGTTTTACCCTTCTGTGCCTGGGTGCTCTTAAATTAGCAAGATGAAATAATTGTAGTGTTAATGGCTCAAATGCAATCCATAGATTTTGCCTAATTCCCCATTTTTGTTTTTAGGGCATTTTAGCAGGCCGCATCGGATAAGAGCAACCAAAAACCACATATATTATGCGCATAAACATCTTTTTTGAACCCCTGCCAGGCTAATCAACATCACTGCGTACGTTCAAAGTAGATGATATGATTATCGAAGTTACCCTGATAAGGATTCCCTTTTGCCCGGAAACCATTGGCTACAAGAAATCGCTGACTGCTGGGGGTTGCGGTGGTAGAAAATATAATACCATGGTGATCACTGATTTTTTTGAGTAACATCCTTTTTAATGTGCTGCTGATTCCCTTTTTACGAACTGATTCACGAGTGAATGAATAACCGATTTCTAAAAATGGTTTGTCTATGTTCGTGATAATACCAGCTTTTTTATACACTTCTTCCAGGTAAGATGGACCTGGCCTTTTAATAGCCGAAATGCCGACCAGTTTTTTGCCCTTGTAGCAGAATGCAAGAAACGCTGCATTTAAAATCTTTAAGGGCAGCTCAACAGGCGAAACTTTATTTCCCTTTCTCAATAATAAATAGAAGTGATGGAGCTGGATCATCGAACAATCGCAGGGTTTTTTGATTTCAATATAGCAATTGCGGAGAAAAGTCGGTTGCTCATGATAGTCCTGATCAAATACCAGGCCGGTAGATGTATTGTGGTTCATCAGAATAAATTTAGGTGAGGGTAATAATAGCCGGTTTTTGCGGCAGATTATTTATTTTTGATACTTAATGATGTACGTAAAGGGCCTGATAAAGCAAGCATTTCGCATACTTTATCATTCCAGTCTATCAACGCATCTTCAGGTGAGGTTCCAAGGCCTGAAACATCGTGTTCCTCTTCAAAAGATAATACCGCATAAAAGCAATCACCATCCTGATATACGGAGGGTTTAAACTGCATCACAAAAGTGGGTAACCTGTATCTGTTATAATCAAAATCTACCAGTTTTCCTGGTATCGTTCTGGCTTGCTGTTTCATCGCTTAATGTTTTATAGAAACATTGTTGTTTACCTGTTTTTTACTTATGGTAAGCAAACGTAATTGTAAAGTAGCCAACCAATGTTTCCTTAAGGTTAGCCGATTATTGTTTGTTTGTTAAGTGTTTGGTAGAGATGAGTTCTGGAGGAAAAAAGCCCTGATTATATTTTTTCAGAAGGGTAGGGTAAGGCAATGTCGTATTATCATTTGCAAAAAAAGAAAACATCTTTTTTAAATGGGTTGCGGAGCTTTCCTGTTAATATGCTGGCAGTAAATGAAGATAATCAATCTTTAATAAAGATGTGATGAGCTTGACGACCAATAGAGATAAATTTCTGCCGTATTAATCCTTTTGATATAGATGCAGTCGAATGCAATTAATACGGCACTAATAATGAAGCTTGGAAAGAAAAAATCAGACACATCAGATGAAACCGGCAACGAGGAGGATAAAGGCATCTTTCCCAAAAAGATGATATTTTTTATCCTTGTGCTCAGCGCGCTACTGATGATCCTGATCTTGTTTAAAGCTTAATATAGAGATCTTGTTTATTTGAATATGGTTATAACCAGGTTTAATTCAGATCAATTCATGATGATTCAAGGCATAGCTGGCTGATCTTGAAGATAAAAGATCAACTCTCCGCCCTGAAGCAGCGATTGGTGTGTAATTTTATTTTTGTTAAGAGATTTTCCATTTAAAGTGATTTTTGAACTGTAAATAGATCTTTTACTCTTTTTAATGGCTGTTATGGTTAATTTTTTGCCATTGTTAAAGGTTATTACAGTTTGTGTAAATAAAGGACTGGTTAATTGGTAGTTTCCTGAAACAGGATCTACCGGATAAAAACCCATTGCCGCAAATACATACCATGCCGACATTTGCCCGGCATCGTCATTACCACTTAATCCGCCAGCTCCTTCATCATACTCTTCGGCTAAAATGCGCGATACCTGATGCTGGGTCTTCCAGGGAGAAGTCGTATAATTATACAAAAAGGGAATTTGATGACCGGGTTCGTTACCATGCCAGTATTCTTTTTTAGCAAACAGCGAATCGAGACCTTTTTCCAGCTCTTTTTTACCACCCATCAGTTTAATCAATCCAGGCATGTCATGTGGTACGTAAAAAGTATATTGTCTTGGAGTGCCTTCTGTAATGTAGGGCTCACGATGATCGGGATAAAAAGGTTTATACCAGCTGCCATTGGCAAAGCGGCCTCTGGCCATTCCCACCTGTTGATCGAATACATTTTTATAATTAGCAGCCCTTTTCATTAATTGTTTATAATCTGCTGTTTTACCCAGATCTTTCGCTACAGTGGCCAAAGCATAATCATCGTAAGCATATTCCAGCGTTCTGCTCACCTGTTCCCGTTTGTGAAAAGCATCTGGAATGCTGTCTTCCATAGGGATATAACCATATTTAAGGTAACTGTTAATCCCACGGCGGCCTTTGCCATTGAGGTAATCGGCCGAATCGGGCATTTGAAAGGCATTTTGGCGCATAAGGCGATAGGCATCATTTACGTCATAACCGCGAATCCCCTTGTTATAGGCCGAAGCCAGAAAAGCAGTGGCGTGGTCGCCAATCATAGCTGCAGTATAATTATTCCAACAGGGGAAAATGGGCAGCCAACCACCTTGCTGCCCTTTTAGCACCAACGAATTTGCAAAATCGTTGGTCAGATCGGGTTTTAAAAGTTCTATAAGCGGTAATTGGGCACGATAGATATCCCACATCGAAAAATCATCGTAATAATTGCCTTTTGTCAGTGTTTTTTTTGCGTAATTGCCCGCAAATTGAGGGTACCCGCCGTCTACATCGTTAAATAAACGGGGGTGCTGCTGTGCATGGTAAAGTGCCGTGTAGAATATCCGCTTATTTTTTTCATTAGGATCGTTAACCTTAACCTGGCTAAGCGACTGCTCCCAAATGCGACTTGTTTTAGCCACAACGGTTTCGAAACTGGCCGTATTGATCTCGGCTTCGAGGTTAAGTTTCGCTGCAGCTATGCTGGTAAAAGAAGTACCGGCGTAAATACTAATGCTTTCTCCTTTTTGTAGTTTAAAGCCCATATAGGCCCCTAAATCTGTCTGGTTTTGGATGGATTGATGTGCTGAAACATTGTCCCCGCTAAATACACCACTTTTTGTAAAACTTTTTTTAATGCGGATAAAAAAATAGCCGCTAAAGCCTGCTGCTTTTCCCCAGCCCTGGTAAATGCGGTGAACAGGATTATACCCCGAAATTTCACCTCTTTGGCGGTCAATTTTAATATATCCTTTACCCTGATCACTATTTGGTGTAATTAACAGATAAACACTATCTGCCTTTAATGCTGTGATTTTAATCAGGCCACAACGCAAGGTGGCGGTGGCTTCCGTAAGTAGGCTATAGCGAGGTAAATTTGCTTTGTAATAAGCAGGTGTAGCTACTTCACCCTGATGTGTATAATCAACAGCATAATCTGTTGGGCTGGTTTTCAGTTTGCCCGAAATGGGCATAATGGTAAAGCTGCCATAATCTTGCGTACACGAGCCGCTGATCCAGTGGCTGGCCCTGATGCCATAAAATTTTTTATTGTTGTAATAATAGGGGGCAAGGCATTTCTTTTCCGAAAGCTGAGTTTGTGGCGTCCACTGGGTCATGCTAAAGGGTGGCGCAACGGCTGGTGTGGTATTGGCCAGCCTTTCTGTTTTGTCTTCTATATGCTGGCTGGCGAGTGTGGTACTTGCGGATGTACCCGAAAATGGCTGCACATATTTGATTACAGATTGCTGCGCGAATGCTTTACTGCCAACAAGCATAAAAAGCAACAAAATACGGGAATAAAATGTTAATCGCGCTGTCCCGTTGTGACCTCGTTTTGTAAACGTTTTAATCATTTTTATATCGGAAAAGATAATCATCGCAGCGTTGCTATTGCCTCTTTCTGGTCAATTGGTAATTAATATTTTAAAGTATAGCTCATCTTATGTATTCAAAACGATGCTGTTATTGAGTGCTGTTTTTCAATTTCCACAATGAGCTTTACTGGTTTATTATCCCCATGGTTTTGCGGTATTTCTGATACATTTCCAGTGCAACATTTACCGGGTTTCCAACAGTTTTGGTTGGGTAGTCTTTCCGCTGATTTACCCATTTCCATTCCCAGTTGCTTACTTCTTCATTAAATTGGCTGGTATTAAAATCGCTTTGCTGTTTTAACGCTTGCTCGGCACGGGTAAGGAAAAGCTGCCACCTTGGTTTATAAAAATCAGTTAACAAGCCACTCCATTGCCTGCAGGCATACTCGTTTAAGGGGCTTTTCGAATCTCCCCAAAGGGTAATCAGGTCTTTGGCATTCATTTCGTAAAGCGCTTTTTCAGCTGGAGTTTCTCCCCATTTCCTTGCATCACTTACCCATGGCCCAAGCATAAAATCTTTTCTGGTGGCCAATAGCCTGTCCATATCATCAATCAACTGGATAAATTTGCTGCTTTCTTTTTTAAAGGTAAGCAGGTCTTTTTTGCGGTAGGCCGTCACAATGTTTCTTTGTACAGGCAAGGCATAATTGGCCATTACCTGTCGCGTGATATCAATGAGATCGTATTGAAAGCCATCACTGGTTTTACAAAGTGGTGCTGCTTTTACAAATTCATCCCAGGCCGGCAGCAAATCTTTTTCCTGGTAATTTAAGGTGGTTTTTGCCCAACGGGTTAACGAATCAAAAGTAGGGCGTGCCTGAATGATCGATTCTGCACCATCTCTGATATATTTATCAGCCGGAACGTTGTAAACAGTTTTACGCAATATTTCCCAGCCTCTTAACGCATTTACATTGCTTTTTCCATAGCGGTTGCGCACAAATTTGGGTAACCAGGTTTTCAAATCTATGGTTTTAGACTGCCAGGCATTATCCATCATTAACTCATAAAGCACCGGATTTTGTTCTATGCCTTCCATGCTCAGTCCAATACCTTTCATTTTACCACTTTGTGGATCATTGAGCGCCTCGGCAGGGGCAGTTGCCACTACATCCATCCGCCCAAAAAGGTTGGTATTGCCACCAAAATTGTGCAACATATTCCAGATCCATGGTTTACCATAAAAGCCTTGTGTCCTTTTCCAAACTGGTTCTATTTCTGTAGCCAGATCAAGTAAAATCATCTTATCGTTTGGTACAGCCTTTAATAATGCCTCTGTTTGCGGCTCTTTCCAGAATTTTCGATCACTGTAGAATAACCATCCCTGCATTACCCAAATGGCTTTCGGATCTGCTTGTGCCATGCCGTCGTAAATCCTTGCGCTTAGTTTACCTAAAAACTCCGGATCGGCAGAAGGCGGCTCATTCTCGTTAAAAGTATCGGCGGAGTAGAGGTGATCGGTGCCCAATAATTCGGTTTGTTTCTGCAGGAATTTCTTCCCGATCTGCGCAAACATCGGATCTTCAGAATCAAGGATATAAGTATCGGCAAAGCCATTGGTCCAGTTGGTGGCTTTTAACTTTGCTTGTGGAAATTTGTTTTTAAATGCAGCCGGCACATGTCCGGTAAAGGCAGGCAGTACCGGTTTCATCCCCAGCGATCTTTGCCGTGCTAAGATTTTCTTTTGCAGTTCAAAGTGACTTTTCATCCAGCTTACCGGAAGCGGACCAGCCCAGCCATCAATATTCCCCATCCAAAACCACGAGAAATAAGCAGGGCCGGTAAAAAAACCTTTAAGTTCTTCATCCGAAAAACCCATTTCTTTGTATAAAAGGTACCAGGTATATTCTTCGCCTGTAATGGCAAGAGGCATGTTGATCCCATGGAGGGCCATCCAGTCTATCTCTTTTTCCCAACGCGGCCAATCCCACCAGCTCATGCTGTAATTAAAAGTACAATAGTTTAAATAGTAACGATAATCGTAGGGGGTTTCCTTTCTTAATTTCGTTTTTACTGCAGGCAGGGTAGCAGGCAGATTTAAATTGGTGCCATTCCAGGTAATCTGGCAGTGGGCATATTCAGTTAAGTAATAATAAAAAGCCGAAGCCAGGGCAACACCGCTGCTGCCACTAAGTACGATCTTATTGTTTTTGCTTTCAATTTCAAAAACATCCTTACCGTTTGCTGCAGCAATACTTTTGGTAACGAATGCCTGGTGTTGTTTCGGTAAAATCCGCGCAATAAGTTGATTAGATGAGGCCAGGTATTCCTGAGACCACAGGTTAGTGAACGATAGTACGAGCAGCACTATGAATAGCATTTTTATTTTCATATCAAATTTTTAGGAACCACTTTTTATCGAAGAGGAACTTTAAGCCAAACAATTGTATTAGGAGTACACCGGTCCATACGCCAGCCTGTTGCCACGTAGTTGGGATGGTATTGATGATTCCGCCGAAGAGGAAGTTAGAAGTAGATTCGAAGTTAAACAGACCGTGCGCAAAAATATAAATTAAGATGGAATTGGTACCCATCCACACCATAGGCATACTCCATTTTTGATAACTGCACACATCGATAAAATAATAGAAAAGTGCAAAAAGTATGATGCTCCAGCCGCCTGCAAAGAGTACAAAGGTGCTCGTCCACATGGTTTTGTTGATGGGGAAAAGGAAGCTGCCAGCGAGCGCAATTAACAGTAGTGCAATGCCCGAAATGATTAAATACAATACTTTTTTATTTGGATTGGGGCATACTGTTTTATTTTTAATAAATGTGCCGGTAAATATACCCAACATGGCCGAGCAAATGGCCGGTATGGTACTCAGTAAACCTTCGGGATCGTAAACTACCCGGTGAAGCTTACCTGGAAGCAACAAACGATCTATATACGCAGAAAGATTGCCCTCTGGCGTAAAAATGCCACTGCCAAAGCCTGGAACGGGCACAAAACGCATAATGAGGTAATAGCCAGCCAGGATAGAAACAAACCAGATGATCTGTTTTTTAAGTGAGGTGTTCAGGTATATTAAAGCAGCAAAGAAAGTGGCCAGGCCGATACGCCCCAGTACACTGGCAAAACGGATCTGCTCATAACCTTTCCATTGCAACATGCCATTAACTACAGCACCCAGTAAAATTAAAATCAGGGTTCTTTTAATCAGGGCATAATAAATCTTACCTGTTGAAGCCTGCCCCGTCTCTTTTTCCATGAAATACTTCTGATAAGAAAAAGGCATAGATACCCCCGAAATAAAGATAAAAAGCGGGAAAATAAGATCGTAAAAGGTAAAGCCATTCCAGGGCGAATGGTGTAGCTGGTTGCTGATGCCCACTAAAATCTTTTCGAATAGGGAAAGGTTTGAAGTGCTTGCAATGGTCCAGTTGTGCGGATCCCGTATCAGAGCATGATCTTCTTTAATACCATTGGCCAATCCATGAAAAATACCTTCGCCACTCACAATCCAAAACATATCAAAGCCACGTAAGGCATCCAGCGAAAGCAGTCGCCTGGGTTTATTTGCTAGGGGGGCTGTTGAAGATATGGTACTGGTTGGTTGATCCATGATTCAGATTACTTTTTAATCAATGTATTATAAATAATCTCCCCCTGATCGTTAATGGCTTGTACGCGTAATTGATTGTTGCTAACCGAGAATAACATAAAGCCATATTCAGATGCCACCATTTCGGCATCGGTAATGAGTTTTACTGGTGTTTTTTCAGAAGCTGAACCAGAAATAAAATAATGTGTTTTTCCGGCAGGTTTAATATACTGCATACTATGTTCGTGACCGGTAAGATACACATCTACACCATATTTTTCAAAAGTTGATTTTAAGGAATTACGCACAGCTTTGGTATCATATGCATCGGTGCGGCTGCCGCCCGTATAAATAGGGTGGTGGCCTACAACAATTTTCCACTTAATTGAAGGATCGGTATCCGCCAGTGTTTTAGCTATCCAACGTTTTTGCGCCGTGGTATCTTGTCCTTTAACATTCGGACCATATTCGGCATTGCTGTAAAATTCGGGTATAAGCGGGTTGGTGTCAATAAAAGCAATGAGTACCTGGTTATTGAGGTCGCCATTGATGGGGAATTTCTTCGCGTAATATCGGGCCGGCATTTTCCACCTGCGGCTGATTTTTGAATAATCTACCTGTGCATCAGGGTTTGATTTATAATCATGGTTGCCCAGAACAGGGTACCAGTCCCATTGTAATGAAAAATCGGTATAGATATCTTCGAAAGAATATTTAAAAGAAGGGTCTTGAGCGCTGATTACGCCACTGGGATAAAAGTTATCGCCGGTAGAAATGATAAAATTAGCCTTTACTTCAGAAGCCGTAATACCCATTTGTTTGGCTACCTGTTTTTGATGATCGGCACCATTCCGTCCCCAATCGCCCATGGCGATGAAATTTAAAGCAGTTGGATCTTTGGTCAGCAACTTTGTTGCCGTAATATTTTGTGAAGGGCTTTTGGTTATAGTTTGAGCATATAATGAACCCGAAATAACAATGGGAAAAATCAGTAGTAATTTTTTAATCATAAAGGCAGATTTGTGCTATTGCAAGTTTAGGATAAAAAACAAGAAATATCCCTAATGGATATTTAGGGATATTTCTTGTGAAAATTATTGGATATTACTAATTGTATCCGGGATTCTGTTTTAGCTTAGAATTTAAAATCATCGCTGAGGCCGGAATTGGCATGAGTCGGTGAAAAGTTTGTGCATCCGTTTTGAAGCCCCATGTACCTTCATACTTGCCAAAGCGAATCATGTCGTTACGGTGCCAGCATTCCCAGGAAAACTCTCTGCAACGCTCTTTATACAAATCTTCAAGGGTAACTGAGGTCCAGGCTGGTGATGTTGTACGAACTGCTCTTAATTGATTAACCAAAGACAAAGCAGTTTGACCTTGTGTAGGTGTTGCACCTCTTAATATAGCTTCTGCTTTCATTAACAAAATGTCAGAATATCTGAAAACCGGTACGTCATTATTTTGATTTCTGCTGGATGAGGTGCTGTCACAGTAAAATTTATTATTTCTGTATCCCATATTCCAGGCAATTTCATCATTTCCGGCATCAAAAGGTCTGGATGCATCTCTAAGGGTAACATTTGGTGTAATATCAACCTGGTAAGTAAGTGCAGCTGAACCATCAGAACCTGCATAAAATTGATCGTATCCCTTTTTCGTGGTAGGTACTGTTACCGGTGAGCCATCATAATAAGTCTGTAGTCCCTTGATCCATTGTGCATTCCTTTTATCATTAGGATCATTGAAATTAGCATAATATTCAGGCAAGGTACTCATTGGTGCACTTGGCGTAAATTTTAAGCTGTATTTTTTCTGTAAGGAACGAGGCATGGAGTAACGTGAATAAATCATGGTACCATTACTAAAACCCGGATCGAAAGGAATTGCGAATATAAATTCTTTGATTTGCGGCCCGTTATCAATAAAGAACATCTTTTTAAAATCGCTTTCTAAACTATAAGGAGAACCTGAGGCACCAATAATAGCATCGCACATGGCTACTGCTTCATTGTATTTTGGTGTATTAATATAAACTTCTGCATTCAGGTACATTTTAGCAAGAATAGCATAGGCCGTATACTTATTTGGGCGGCCATAGGTCGATGCTCCTACAGCGCTGCTTAAATTAGGCAATACTTCTTTAAGTTCTGCTTCAATAAAGTTGAAAACTTCCTGACGTGATTTGGTTTCAGGAGGCGTAGTTTGACCAAAAGTAGTCACAACAGGAATGTTTCCCCATAAATCCATCATTAAGAAAAATGCTAAGGCTCTTGAAGCCCTAACTTCTGCTACTGCTGCTGTTTTTCCAGGAGATTCAGGCGCATCTTTCAGTAAGAACAAGCTTTGATTTGCTTTACTGATGGTTGCGGAAAGCCAGCCCCAGCCACTATTCACATGGCCATTATCTTTAGTCCAGGTATGCTTATGATGGTTTTCAAATACTCCGCCATCGTACCAGTTGCCGCCCCTGGCAGGCATAATAGCTTCATCAGTACTTAAAGACTGCATAAAGAAATAATCCGTACTCCAGTTTTGGCGAAGCTGTACATATACCTGGCCGGTTAGCTGTATAAAATGTTGGTCTGTTTGAGGAAATGTTTCAGGAGTTAGCTGTGTTTCCACTTTCAAGTCCAGTTTATGGCAAGATGTTAACAGGCTTAGAGATAAAGCTGTACCTGCTATATATTTAATAAGATTTTTCATCTTTTGTGATTTTTAATTAAATGATACGTTTAACCCGAATAAAAATGTTCTGGTTTTAGGATAAAAGTTATTGGTATCTACCCCTGGAGCAGTACCGCCCTGGTTGATTTCCGGATCGATTCCTTTATAGCCTGTTATTACAAACAAGTTATTCGCTGTAGTATACAAACGAAGAGAATTTACACCAGGAATGATTCCTTTTTTGAAAGTATACCCAAGTGTAGCATTATCTAAACGTAGGTAACTACCATTTTCCAGGAACCTGCTCGAATATTTATAGGAGTTGAAATCAGCTGGTGATTCATTTTCAACCTCTACGGGGATATTGGTAAACTGGGCAGTGCTCGGTCTGAACAAATCAGCACGGGTAACGTTCATAATTTTAACGCCTAATGCCGCTCTCATAAATACACTTAAATCAAAATTCTTATATCTTAAATTGTTTGACCAACCTAATAGCGCTTTCGGTTGCGCATTGCCAAGAATATAATAATCGGTTTTGTTGAGCGGGGTCTTTGTTAGGTTTCCGGCAGCGTCATAATACTGTGAAACACCATTTGCATCTTTACCTGCATATTGAAATGTGAAAAAAGTTCCAATTGGCTGCCCTGGTTTTAGTATTTGAAGTGTTGCACCACTTTGTCCGGCACCATCTGGAGAAACAGTAAGGCGATCCTCGATATTGAATCTGCTATCATCTGATAAGGTAATGATTTTATTTTTGTTATGCGCCAGGTTAAATCCGGTAGTCCAGCTGAAGTTACCTGTGCTTACTGGCGTACCGTTTAAAGCCAACTCAATACCTTTGTTGCTCATACTACCAACATTTGCCGTATAAGAACCTGCTGGGTATAAGTTATTGTCAACGCCAAATGTCAAAATCAGATCAGTTGTTTTTTTGTCATACACGTCTACCGATCCCGATAATCTGCCATTGAATAGTCCAAAATCCAAACCAATATTGGTTGTAGCCGTTTTCTCCCATCTTAAATCAGGGTTTTCATTTTGGATTGCACCATAGGCACCTTCTCTCGGTGAACCGTTATAATAAAATTGTCCTACCTGCCCGTAAATAAGTTTAGTAGTTAATGGGGCAAAACCAAGCGAGTTACCCGCAATACCATAACTACCTCTCAATTTAAGGGTTTTAATTACGCCAATATTTTTAAAGAAATTCTCCTGATCTATGTTCCATGCTGCACCCACAGATGGGAAATATCCCCATTGTTCGTTTTTGCCAAATACGTTGGAACCATCTCTTCTAATCGATCCCTGAAGGAGGTATTTGTTTTTATAATTATAATTTACCCTTGCAAAATCAGAAATCATCAAAATTTCCTGATAAGTTACATTTGGGTTAAAATCAACTCTAAAATCAGTTACCGCATATGGGTTTCCTAAACTTAAATTGTTATAGCTAACCTGGTTAATCGGGAAATTTGTAGAGGTAGCCTGAAACCCATCATTATTTAGCGATTGTTGGTAAGAATAACCCACAACGGCATTGATGTCATGGTCACCAAATTTTTTATTCCAGGTTAAATAGGTTTCTATAATTTTATTGGTGTTTTGATAGGCATTTCTTACTGCCAAACCATCTTTTCCCACCAAAGTTACAAAGCTAGGCGTTGCCGGTGGTTCTGGCGTATTACGAACATTGTTATACCTGGAAGTATAGATGCTGTTATAAAAGGCACCATAAACATTTTGGCTATTCTGGTATGATGCAGAAACATCGTAAGAGAAACCGAATGGTAATTTTAAGTTAACGGTTAAATTTCCTAAAATATTTTTATTCTTCAGGTTCTCTGTACCGTTTTCAAGCATAGAAACCGGATTATAATAGCTGGTTTGGATTAAGTTATCAAAATAAGACCCATCAGGATTTTTTACCGGCGCTGTTGGCAGGTAAGTAAGCATTTGCGACAGTACAGTATTACGATAAGGAACCAGATTAGCATTGGTTACAGAATTGCTAATGTTCAATCCGATCTTCAACTTGTCGTTTAAAGCCTTCTGTTCAATTCCGATGCGACCGATAAATCTATCTAAATCGCTGGTTTTGATAATTCCTTGTTGCTTAAAATAATTTAAACTGGCATTGTAGGTAGTTTTTTCGCTACCACCACTTAAAGAGATGTTGTGGTTGTATGATAAAGCATCACTTCGTTGTACCTCATTCTGCCAATTGGTATTAGCACCTTTATCATTGGCTGGTGTTAGGGCCGAATTGCTTTTCGCCAGAAATGCCTTTAATTGATCAGCATTCATCATGTCGTATCGGTTAGATACATTTTCTACACCAAAGTAACCATTGTAAGCAATTTGTGTTGCACCTGCTACACCTCTTTTGGTGGTTACCATAATTACACCATTTGCAGCCCTGTTACCATAAATAGCAGCAGCGGCAGCATCTTTTAGTACATCAATTGAAGCAATGTCATCTGGTGCAAGAATCGAAATATCGGCACCAACCACACCATCAATTACAAATAACGGCGATTGAGCACCATCGCGAAGAGTAGATGCACCACGCATAATGATTGCTGCATTTTGGCTTGGATCTCCACTTCTGGTAATGTTTAATCCCGGTACTTTACCTTGTAACATCTGGCCAATATCACTGATAGCACCCTTATTCAAATCATCACCTTTAACTGTAGAGATAGAGCTGGTTAATGCTTTTCTTGAGCTTTTACCATAACCCACCACAACTACATCATTAAGAGCGGCTGTAGATTCTAAGATAGTAACTTTATAGGTAGACGCTGTACCTACGGTGAGTTCCTTAGTTTGGTAGCCCAGGAAACTGAAAAGAATTTTGTCACCTGTTTTTGCTGAAATGCTGAATGATCCATCTGCACCTGTAGAAGTTACTTTCGAAGTACCTTTTACTGAAACAGACGCACCGATTACAGGCAGGTTTGTATTATCTAATAAATTTCCAGTAATTTTTCGTTCAGTTTGCGCGTAGGCAACGTTGAATACCTGGCTGATGAGTAAAAGCAGCATAAATAGGCCACTATACTTTAAGCGTGTACATTTAAATCTCATGATTTTTGTAAAATTAGATTCATAAATTGTTTATTTGGTTATTAATGTTTGGAGATAGAATTAAAATTTAATGGTAGCAGGTAAATATTTAGCCACCAATGCTTTGTAGTAAGGTTCCAGTTCTTCCCAGCTTTTCTGATTGGGGTTTTTAGAATATAAATCGTAAGGATTAAACAGGTTAACCCATTTAAACATTTCATGGTCCTTTTCATTCATCAGGTGATCATATGCATTTTCCCTGTGCTGTGAATAAAAAGAATGGTAACGGAGCATATATAAACCTGGTTCTGGCAAGTAGGGCTTCATCATGTGGTATACATATTCATCGTGCCCCCAGGACATATCTACATTATCCAGCCCACAATTTTGAGTATAAACACCCAATTTGGTTTGATAAATTTCATTGTTGTAATCTGGATTCTGACTGAAAAATTCAGGATAAACAATTTTATCTGAATAAGCACAACCTACCGGGAAAGTATCGCCAACTACAGCCCATTGTGGCTCTCCGAATAAACAAAGCACTTTACCCATATCGTGGATTAAGCCTACCAACACCATCCAGTCGGGGTGGCCGTCGTTTCTGATGGCCTCAGATGTTTGCAACAAATGCTGCATCTGGTCTAAATCGGTATCAGGATCAGAATCGTCTACTAACTTATTCAAAAAATCAAACGCACTCCAGATAGGCATCTCTTGTTTGTCGAACTTTAAGTAATCTGCTTTTTTCTGCTTTACGAAATCGTATGTTTGATAGGTATGGTTAAGTCTATAAAATTCTTTTACACTATCCTTTTCGGTTTCTTCGTAATTTCTGAACTGCTCTTCTTTTTTATCAGCATTTATGTTTTTAGGATCCGGATAGCGGGTTAATATATCATCTTCCCATTGATCAAGATTTTGCAACGGATTTTGGTTATCCTCTGACGATGCACTTTGGTTTCTCATAAGGCTAGAAATTGATTTGAATAAAATTTTGTTGGTTGTTGGGTTAAAGTTGAGTTTTTGAAAGCTTAAAGTTTTATGTTTGTCCAACTTTATTTACTTAAACGATTACGTAAAATCTTATTTTGGACTGCGGAATACGAATTAAAATTTTAATTTAAGTGGTTGCAATTTGTTGCCTGCTGAGCAGATGCTGCCCGGCCTGGGTTTTATGTTAGCGAAACATACAAAAGAAAAAAATTGACGATGATGTTGCGATTATTTTATATTTGCGTGTGCGGCCAGCTATTTATTCATAATGGAAAAGATATTGGGCTGCTGAACCAGCTAACTTATTTTTAACTTCAACTTCCTCTGTTTATATCCGTATAGCCAGGAAGCTACTGTTTTTGATGAAGGTGCTGATGAAGAAAAGAGCGGGTGTGGCCTATCGTAATTCTCGCGGTAAGGCCAGGTAAACCTCAAAAAACTAACAAACAAAATAAAGACATGGCGGAAACAGTTAATATTAAGCGGTTGGCTCAGGAATTGAACATTTCTATCGCAACCGTTTCAAAGGCCCTCAACGACAGTCATGAAATCAGTTTAAAAACCAAAAACAGGGTGTGGACTTTGGCTAAAGAACTGAATTATACACCAAATCCGGCAGCGAGTAACCTTCGGAGCAATAAAACAAAAACTGTTGCAGTAGTTATACCCTGCGTAGCCAATAATTTTTTCTCCTTATCCATCATGGGGATTGAAGAAATAGCCCGGCAGTATGGTTACCATGTGCTCATTTATCAAACCCATGAAAATATAGAGGCAGAAAAAGCTTTTACCAACAGTTTGTTAAACGGGAGGGTAGATGGTATTCTTACTTCGGTATCAAGCAGTGAATACAATAGTGAATATTATGCCAATCTGGTTAAGAAAATCCCGCTGGTATTTTTCGACCGGGTGTATGAAAACCTGGATGCGGTTAAAGTAACTACTGATGATTATGAAATTGCTTTTCAGGCCACTGAACATTTAATTGAGTGTGGCTGTACCAAAATTGCCTATCTATTTGGTCTCGAAAATCTTCCGGCAGGTAAAGCAAGGTTTGCGGGTTATCTCGACGCACTGAAATCACATGGAATAACGGCTTCGGATGAACTCGTAATTAAATATCATGATGATGAAGAATTTAACTTGCAACAGATTAAGGAATTGCTTCGAAAGTATAAACCCGATGCACTTTTTTCTTCTATTGAAGAATTCATCATTCCTGCTTATTGTGCCTGTAGAGAATTGGGTTTGCAGATTCCGGATGATGTTAAAGTACTCAGCTTTTCTAACCTGAGTACGGCAAAACTCTTAAGTCCGTCGCTTACAACAATTTCGCAGCCTGCCTTTGAAATTGGACGTGAAGCAGCAAAATGCCTTTTCAAAATCCTTCACAATAAACAACTGGACGATGAGCAGAATATCATATTAAAATCTGTATTAACCAAACGCGAATCTACAGGTTGTTAACAGTATAAATTTAGGTTATTGCCGGCTGATAGGCGAAAACGTTTACGTAATTAAATAATTGAATTAAACCTTCAACATTGGGATTTTTTCTGACTTTTAAAAAAAAACCAAATGTAAAAAATCTTTATGAATCACTTGTCTGTATTCGATTATGTTGTTTTTTTAATGTATTTTATCATTGTTTCGGCATACGGCTATTGGGTTTATCGAAGCAAGAAACAAAAACGTACTGATACGAAGGATTATTTTTTAGCAGAAGGCTCACTCACCTGGTGGGCAATTGGTGCATCTATCATTGCTTCTAATATCTCTGCCGAACATTTTATTGGTATGTCGGGTTCGGGTTTTGCAATGGGGCTTGCCATTGCCAGTTACGAATGGATGGCTGCCGCTACATTAATTATTGTAGCCATATTCTTTCTGCCCATTTACATTAAGAACAAAATTTACACCATGCCACAGTTTCTGTCTAACCGTTATAATAATACGGTAAGTACATTAATGGCTGTTTTTTGGTTACTTGTTTATGTATTTGTAAACTTAACTTCTATTTTCTTTCTTGGTGCCATTGCTATTGAAACAATTACGGGTATTCCTTTTAATATCTGTATCATTTTTCTGGCCATTTTTTCAGCCATTATTACCCTTGGCGGCATGAAGGTAATTGGTTATACCGATGTTATACAGGTTTTTGTTTTGGTAGCGGGCGGACTGATTACCTGTTATATGGCGCTTAAACTGGTAGCAGAAAAACTGGATGCACCCAGTGTTTTGGCGTCGCTTCCTTTGTTGCGCAGTGAAGCATCTGATCATTTTCATATGATATTTTCTCAAGGAGATAAATTTTACAATGAATTGCCTGGTATTGCGGTACTGGTAGGTGGTTTATGGATCAATAATTTAAATTATTGGGGTTGTAACCAGTATATTGTTCAGCGGGCATTAGGAGCCGATTTAAAGACCGGGCGTAGCGGATTAATATTTGCAGCATTTTTGAAATTACTTATTCCGGTAATTGTTGTTATTCCGGGTATTGCAGCCTACGTGCTTTATCAACGTGGTTATTTCCAGTCCGAAATGCTTGATGCAGCCGGAACAGTTAAACCCGATCATGCTTATCCCGTCCTGATGAATTTATTACCAGCAGGAATTAAAGGACTGGCTTTTGCTGCGCTTACTGCGGCTATTGTAGCCTCACTTGCCGGAAAATGCAATAGCATTGCCACTATTTTTACACTTGATATTTACAAGAAGTTTATCAAACCCGAAGCTTCAGAAACACGATTGGTTTCGGTTGGTCGCTGGTCTGTGGTTGTCGCATCTTTAATCGCTATCGTTATCGCTCCGGCATTGCGCAGTTTCGATCAGGTTTATCAGTTTATTCAGGAATATGTAGGTTTTATTTCGCCGGGTGTTTTTGCAATCTTTTTACTGGGCTTTTTCTGGAAGAAAACCACTTCACGTGCAGCGCTTACCGCTTCTTTATTAACCATCCCTTTATCTACTTTTTTTAAATTCCTGCCTACTCTAACCAGCGGCGCTATTGCACCGATGCCTTTCTTGAACAGAATGTCGTGGGTATTTGTGATTATAATGGTTTTAATGGTTCTGGTAACCTTAACCGATCCTAAAAGTAAAAATAACCCGCAGGGATTGGAAATTGACAGCAGCATGTTTAAGGTTACTCCGGCGTTTACCATTGCCTCGGTTATTATCTGTGGTATTCTTGCAGCGCTTTATACCGTCTTTTGGTAAGCAAGTCATGGCTTAAAATAATCCATTGTATATTTATAACGAATTGAAAAATGAAGATTAGAATTTTACTTTTTTTTGCACTGCTGATTTCTTTCAGTGGGATGGCCCAAAACAAATTATATAATATTAAAAAATATGGTGCAGTTGGCGATGGCAAAACGAACGATGCAGCTGCCATTCAGAAGGCTATCAATGCCTGTTCTGCAGCAGGGGGTGGACAGGTAATTGTACCCGCCGGGAATGTGTTTTTAGCCGGTCCTTTTAACTTAAAATCGTTTGTGGAATTAAGGGTAGAAGGTGGTGCTAAACTCCTGGCTAGTCCTGATGAAAAACTGTATACGCAAAGTGCTTTTAGAGACAATAAAGGTGAGGGTACCATCTGGATAGGCGGAGAAAAACTAGAACAGGTGAGCATTAGCGGAACAGGGGTGATTGATGGGAATGGGATTTCGTTTATGGGGGAGGAGCTTAGCGACTCGTATGTTTTAAAACCTTTTAATGTTGTAGATCCGCGACCGCATTTGCTTACGCTAACCGGCTGTAATAAATTGAATATAGATGGGGTAACTTTTCAAAATTCTGCCTACTGGACCGTTCATTTAATCGGTTGTAATGATGTTTCGATATCCAATATAACATTACTCAACAGCATTAAAATCCGTAATAGTGATGGAATTGATCTTGATCACAGTAAAAATGTGCGGATTACCAATTGTTTTATTGAATCAGGTGATGACTGTATCTGCTTAAAAAACAGGCGTGAGTTCGAAGAATATGGCGCCTGTGAAAACATTGTAATCAGTAATTGTACCATGACCTCCAGCTCATGTGCCATTAAAATAGGTTCTGAAAATATGGACCGGATCAGTAACGTACTGATCAATAACTGCAATATCAGAAAAAGTAACCGCGGTATTGGTATTCAAAACCGTGATGAGGGTACCGTAAATAATGTGATTTTTTCTAACCTGTTTATTGAATCGAAACTTTTTTCAGATGTATGGTGGGGCAAGGCGGAGCCGATTTATATTACCGCTTATCCAAGAGCAACCAGCAACAATAAAGATGCTGGCTGGCGTTTACCGAAGGGCCAAACCAAGGGCAAGGTTGGAGCAGTTAAAAATATTTATTTTAGTAATATCCGATGTACCGGAGAAAGTGGTGTATACATCAGTGGTGAAAGCCCCGATAAAATTTCTGAGATCTATTTTGACCAGGTTAGTGTTTACCTTGATAAAACAACAAAAGAAGCAGGCGGAGTATATGACCGCAGGCCAAGCAATGTTGAAGGGCTCGTTAAAAGTGCGATTGCGGGATTTTATTTTGAAAATACCGGATACATCAGCCTACTCAACAGCAATGTGGTATGGGGTACAAATAAGCCAGACTATGCAGGGAAAGCTTTGGAGGAAAAGAATGTGAGTAAACTTAAAACGGTTAACTTTAGCGAAACTACAGTAGAGAAGTAAAGAAATTTTAAATACCTGGGCTGCGTTCGTGAGCCAGCCCTGTTGCAATTTATATTAGTTTATCTGTTGCTTTCCGGTGTTATTGGTGTCAATTTCAGCTAATGCAGCTGTAATTTCATTAATGGTTTTGATACTGAAAATATGTCTGCCAGTTAACCACCTTTTGATTTCATCAGGATTAATATCCAATATAAACGCCAGGTCGTTTTCAGTTGAACCTTTTACGGCAAGTAATGCTGTCGTTTTAAGGGCAGCTTCCAGGTTTAGCTGTTCTAGTTTCTCAATTGCAGGATTTCCGGTTTCTTCCAGCCAGATAGAAACAAAATCGTTTTCTTCCATTTTATAATTTTACTTTTAGTACAACGGTTTGCCTGAACAAACAACCCGCTTTTAGGGCGGCAAATTTAGTGATTAAGCGTATTATTGCAAACCAGAATCAAAAGAAAGATTTTAATCAAATTAAAGTTTAAATTAAATCAATTTACAAATGGCATCAGATCAGAAATTCATAGACTTTGTTATCGATCAGATTGGTTATTCCGGACAGGTTACCTATAAGAAAATGTTTGGTGAATACGGTTTGTATTTTGACGATAAATTATTTGCGCTCGTATGCGATAACAAATTGTTTGTTAAGCCTACTTTATCGGGAAGAGCGTATATAATTGACGTTGTGGAAGCACCACCTTATCCGGGCGCAAAAAATCAATTTCTAATAGAAGAGCAATTGGAAGATAGCGATTGGCTAAAAAAACTGGTAAGCATCACCGTAGCTGAACTGCCCGAGCCCAAACCCAGGAAAAAGAAATAAAGGCAGGATTTAACTTTAGTACTGATGTATGAATGACTAAAAAACTTATTGGTTGTTGTAACCGTGCTTAAATTTCGTAACAAGCTTGTTTTATTACGGTGAATTCAGGATTGTAGTGCGGACACAGATTGCCATAGTATATATTTTAGCTATATTGGAAGTATGAAAAATTTATTCCTGTTTCTGTTATTATCACTTTCTTTTCGCCCTTTATTCGCACAGCAAACGCAAAAGCCGATGCTTTATGGTAACAACTGGATGGCCATCACCGGAAAGCCAATGGCAGCAACAGCAGGATCAATGATCTTTCAGCAAGGGGGAAATGCTGTTGATGCGGCGTGTGCCATGTTAGCTGCCACTTGCACCATGTGGGATACCTTGAGCTGGGGAGGAGAAACACAGGCACTGATTTACAATCCGAATACCAAAAAGGTAATCGCCATAAACGCAATGGGTGTTGCCCCAACCGGAGCAACCGTAGCCTTTTTTAAAGCTAAAGGTTATAGTTTTCCGCCAGAATACGGTCCTTTGGCCGCCACCACCCCGGGTACACCCGGCGGCCTGATCTACATGCTGAGTAAATACGGTAGCATGAGTTTGGGTCAGGTTTTAGCACCTGCCATGCACATGGCCGCAGGTTACACGATAGAAGCACAGGCTGCAAATAGTATGGAGCGGGATAAACAATTAATTAAAACCTGGCCTTACAGTAAAAAGGTATTGTTGCCACATTTGGGTGAGAAACGGGAGGCGCCAGAAGCAGGGGAAGTTTTTGTTCAAAAAGATCTGTTGGCCACCCTAACCAAAATGGTTGAAGCAGAACAAGCAGCGTTAAAGAAAGGAAGCAACCGACAAGAGGCATTAATGGCCGCTTATGATCGTTTTTATAAAGGAGACATCGCGAAAGAATTTGTTCGCGGAAGCAAAGAACAAGGTGGTTTAATTACCATGGATGATCTTGCGAAATGGAAACCGGTTGAAGAAGAAGCGCTAAGCATCGATTATAAAGGAATTAAAGTGTACAAGTTAAAACAGTGGACACAGGGTCCGGTTTTACTCCAGGCATTGAATATATTAGAGAATTTTGATCTAAAAGCAATGGGCTACAATAGCTCGAAATATATCCATACTGTTTATCAGGCTATGAATCTGTCATTCGCCGACCGTGATTTTTACTATGGAGATCCTAATCAAAATCCAGTTGAGCCAATTAAAGGCCTTTTAAGTAAAGATTATGCAAAACAACGGGCCTCACTTATTCAGGCAGATAAAAATGATGCAAACATAGGTCCTGGTGATCCTTATCCATATGAGGGAAAGAAAAACCCATATTTAAATCTGTTAAAGAGCAGGGGTTTTAACCTTGATACAGCCAAACGTAATTTTGCACCAAAACACGACCTGGGTAACAATACGCCAAAAGAAATTTATGAAGACCGTTTATGGCGGGGAACAACGTCGATAGAAGCTGCAGACAAAGCAGGCTGGGTGGTATCAGTTACCCCAAGCGGAGGCTGGCTTCCGGCTTGTATTGCCGGTAATACTGGTATTGGAATGAGTCAGCGCATGCAAAGTTTTGTGCTCGATTCTGCTTTAAACCCCTTCAATGTTGTTGCACCTGGCAAACGACCAAGAGTGACCTTATCGCCCTCACTATTTCTCAAAGATGGTAAACCTTTTATAGCTGCCGCAGTTCAGGGTGGTGATACCCAGGATCAGAACTTGCTGCAGTTCTTTTTAAATATGGCTGAATTTGATATGAATGTGCAAAGGGCAACCGAAGCCGCTAATTTTAATACCAATCAACTTTGGCTTTCGCTAGGTGGTACTAAAACGAGCGATAGGGAACCAAAGCCTGGTCAGATCTTGTTAAATTCAAACACCAAAGAGGAGGTGCGTACTGAACTAAAAAAAATGGGATATACGCTCAGTTTTTCTGAACGTACCAGTGGCCCGATCAATGCTATTTATTTTGATTGGAAACACCATAGTTTGCAAGGTGGCTCGAGTAACCACGGCGAAGATTATGGCATTGCATGGTAATACATTGGTTTGATTAATCTGCACTGTATTTTTTCCATTGCTACCTAAAAATAACACTTTGGTCTTCGGCTCTTTTTGGTTTCGATATAATAGCCAACTGAGATTTCGTGCGAGCCATAATCATAATTGCTCAGTTTATTGAGGCTGTAATCATAACCATAACCAATACGCAGGTTAGATCTGATAAATAATTCGCTGATGAAACCAATAGCAGATTTACTGGTTAATCCAGGTTGCAAGTTCTCTTTAGGATAAATTTTTACAGAAGAGCGATAAACTGCGCCAAGCCAGAAACGCTCTTTTACCAGTAAAAAGGCATTTAAATCCAATGAAGTTGGCCCATGCAAATCATCTTTAATTAAAAAGGTTGGTTTAAAAACAAAATCATTATTCAGAGGTAGGGCTACTCCTGCACTCAGGTAGAAATGAGGCTGAATTTTAACGTTTAGCGAATGGTAATCGTCAAATACGGATAAGGCTTTTGACAAGAGATTATTTGCCGAAAAACCGATAAAAAACTTCTCATTTGAATAATGAATACCAGCGCGTATATCGGGCATGGTCTGACTTATTGATCCTGCCGGGATACGATTGTCGTCCATTTCAATAGGATCTAATAAATTGCCGTTTAAGGCTGTCTGTATTACACCTACGCCTAAACCGAATGCGAGGATATTGGTTTCCGTACGATCGAGTTTTATCCTGTAAGCGAAGTTTGCCGATGCATTTAACGTATTTTGTGCACCTATTTTATCCTTGGTTACAATTAGCCCCATGCCCAAACTTTCATCATTTATTGCCTCATCTGCTGATATAGAGAGGGTTTGTGGTGCTCCCCGAACGCCGGTCCATTGTGCTCTGACAAAAGCCTGGAGGTAAAGCTCTTCCTTATAACCCGCATATGCAGGATTGATATACATACCATTAAAAACATATTGCCCAAACTGGGCGTCTTGCTGCGCAAAACCCTTAACAGATGATATCGTAATGATCAAAAAAAGAAGTATCCTTTTCAAAATGTTCATTTTTGTATTTTGCTTTATTTACCTGATTACTGTGATATAACCTTTGTAATCTTGCCAGGTTGTTGTTCCATTTCTAACTTTAACTATATAGAAGTAGGTTCCATCTGCCAATCCCGGAGCAGTCCAGTCGTTCTGATAGTGATTGGATTGATAAACGGTACTTCCCCAACGGTTAATGATCGTTATCTCGTTCGATTCAAAAGATTCCAGGTGTTCAATATAAAAAGTGTCGTTCTTGCCATCCCCATTAGGCGTGAAAACATTTGGAATTCTTAAACCTGAAATCTCTTTTTTATCGGTTGATGTATTATTGGCCAGGTTAGGGTCAAATTCTATTGCAGTTACAGTAGCTGTATTAGTCACCATGCCCAATTGCTTAGACCTTACCTTAATTACCAGTTCGGCAAACTTGCCATTGGCCAGTAAGGGAATGTTCCAGTTAATGGTTCTGTTTATCTGGTCGTAGGTCGCCATTCCATCGGTTGGTTGGGCCAGGTTTTCTAAGGAAAGGTTATCTGGAAGAGCATCCCTGATCATTAGTTGGGTGGCATCATCAGTACCATTATTTCTTACGTTTAGATAATACTCAAAAACCTGATCGCCCACTACGAGTTTTGCTTCTGAGCGTTTTGTGATGGCAACATCTGCAATAGGTTGTGGCAATACCAAAACTTCTATTTCATCTGAAATATCGGATGTACAACCAAATTTATTTACAGTAGCTACTTTATAAATGCCAGCCGTTGCCGTAATCAGCGTTGGATTATTTTGTCCTTGCACCAACACATTATCCTTATACCATATGTACATTGTCGCCCCAGCCGAGTTTGCACGCAAAACCACTGACGATCCTGGTCTGATCGAAATGGTTTGCCGCCCGTTGGGTGCAATTTGGCCCTTTGCTGTTTGAATAAAAAACAACAACATAGCCAAAGCCAGAAAGGAGTATATCCTTAGCTTCATCTATACATCAATATGCTGAAAACCGAAAAATCAGCCTAGAAAGTAACTGCTGTTGCCGTGCCGTTGCTGGTTCCTGGAATAATGGTTGGTTTTGCAGGTTTAGCTGTTACCTTAACATCATGATCTGCCCACTGCGGACAATATTTATTGCCATTAATTACATAACCTACTTTTAACCGGTGTGTTTTTATTCCAACAGTTGCCGGGGCAGATGGTGTATAATCTTTTGTTGTTTGACCAGGAATTGCAGTTTCTACAGTGCCATCAACTGTGTACCATTGATAGGCAAAGGACTGGGTATTAGCATCAGGACTTGATACGTTCCCTATTTGAGCGAGCGGACTTTCCAGACAGAAATCAGCTGGAGTAAAATCAACGACTAAAGGTTCTAGCACATAAACTGGAATTTCCTGTAGTTCAGATTCGCAGGAGCCTGGTGAGGTTGATTTAGAACTTAAATAATAATATCCGGTTTTTAAATCGGCCGCTGCGATTTTATTTCCCGAAACTAAAGGAACACCTAGATTTGGTGTTGTGATTTGTGTTGCACTATATTTAACAATCCAGTCTGCACCAGCTGGGGGGGGTAAAGTAAGATCCGATCCTTTGCAAAAAAGACTAACGCCGCTTGTGGTTGGTAATACCTGAGCCGATACTGTTGAAAATGTGCCGATTAACAGGAATGTAATGGCTAAAATTGCTTTTGTAATTGATTTGTTCATGGGGACGATTTTTTTGTTTGTTTAATATTGTGAATTAGTTTGCACCGACACATGTGGTGCTGATGGTTTTGGATTTATTTTAATGTTGAAATTAATTTGAGTGCTGCAACCCGCTGCATTTTCAATGGTTAACACACCAGAATGGGTATCCGCTGCAGCATTGACAGGAATGTTAAGCGGAATATTTCCTGCTGGCAAAGGTTGATTGCTAACAGCATTAAAACCTGGTGTATTCCAGGTTATGCTATAGGTTGTTGGATTGTTTAATGGGTTGGTATAAGGGAGAGATGCAGTGGTAAAACCCTGACAGATTTCGGGTTCGTTACCCAATGTTAAATTTGGAAGCCCGTTTACGATTACAATAAAATCTTTCGTTTTCTCTGTACAGCCCTTTGCTGTGGCTGTTATGGTGGCTGTTCCCGTAAATGTATTATCCCAGGTTACTTTACCATTGTTTGCATCAATAATACCTGCCGCTAAGGGTAAAATGGAGTAGACCATGCCCGTTGCATTTGTTGCCGTTGCAACATAAGTATCGGTTCCGGCACCAGTACAGCGTTTATCGGTTAATCCGGTATTAAAAACAGGAGTACTTACATTTCCGTTTACCGTTATTGAACCTGTTGTAGTGAATGGCGTTCCTGTAGTACTAGAAACGGTATAAGTCATGGGTGGGCCTGCAGTAGTTGGCGTACCGCTAATCGTTAATTTCTTTGTTCTATTGTTATATGTGCCATCTATCCCGGCTGGTAATCCCGTAACCTGGACACCGTTTGTACCTGGTGGAATATCAAAAATAATGTTGTTCATGGCTGTGCCTACACACACTTCTCTATCGCCAGAGCCGGTAGTGGTTGTAGCCAAACTCTGATCGTTATTGCTTACCTGATCGGGTTGCGAACCAGTAATGGTAGCGGTGTTTATATTTACGCCTGTTTTTATCACTTTTGCGGTAATTTTTAAGCTAATACTGGCATTACTGGCCAAATCGCCAATAGTCCATATACCGGAAATAGGATCGTAACTTGTACCTGATGGCGCTACACTCGACACATAAGAAAAACCATCGGGAAGCAGATCTGTAACCGATACCCCAACCGCATTTCCATTACCTAAATTTTCGGCCTTAAGGGTAAATACCACATTGCTGTTTAATTCAGGGTAAGCCACATCAATCGTTTTAGTAATGGAGCGGTCGATATTACAAAGTGAAATATTTAAAGGGAGCGAAGGGGCGCTAATGCCACAATCTAAACTATAACTTACTGAATAATTGCCGGAAACACCAGCCACATAAGTATTGGTGTTTGCACCACTTATCGGATTTCCGTTAAGATACCACTGATATGAAGAAGCATTCGGATTTGCGGTAAGCGTTGCAGATGCACAGTTGCTTTGCGATACAAGAGGTTGATCGGCCTTTTCAGGGAAACGGGAAATAAAGTTCGACATGGAGAAACCACCACCTTGTTGCACCATCGTTACTGTAAGTCGTTCTGAGCTGTTAATGATGATTGTTTTTGGTGAGCCAATATTTGCCTTTGTGAAACGGATTAAATATAAACCGGAAGTTCCTAAAGCTTTACGTGTACCAATGCCTGGTATGGTTTCAATATCGGTGCCATTATAATTGGTTGTACCAAATTGCGTTGTTAGAGAGATTTTAGCTGTACTTTTTGTAATGATGTAACCAAAATAAGATAAATCACTGTTGCTATAAGCAGTAAAATTGGTGGTTTCTACTTTTCTGGACCCCGAACAAGTGGATATTGGCACTAAAGTCGCAACATCAACCTCGCAACCACCACCGTCAGAAATACCAGCCGTACCTGAAAATACTTCTACATTTTTATTGGCTTGAATTCTTGATGATGAATACCGGCCTGTATTTATACCTGGTGGATTATTGTAGCTATAAGTTCCATTAACGTAACCATGAGCAAAAGTTTTAAAATCGCCGGCTTGTGCCAGTGTATAGTTAGTTACTCTTTTCTGAACACCGTTCAGGTCAAAGTCGGTAACGGTAACTACGGTGTTAGCCTCGGTTGCAATTACTGTAGTCTGCTCGGCGGTTGAATTACCCTCTCCTCTAACTACTACATACTCTTGCCCCAGCGAGGCTATTGGTGGAATTGGATTGTAGGCGCCATCCCCACAGCCTCCGGGTGCATCCAGATCTGCAGCAGTATTCATTACCGCCGATCCAGACGATTCTACCAACGTTCCCATCGGTGCATTGAACAGATAACTTTGTCCGGCGTTTAATGTAGCTGTAGCCACGCCTCCAATTTTAACAATGGTGTTGTTTTCGGTAGCCATAATGCTATATATTGGAGGGTGGGGCTTATCTAGAGGGTTGGTACTCACCACAAGATTACCATCCCGATAGTAACCTACACGAAAAGACGTTCCAATTGCCGCATCACCGAAACTAAAAAGAGAGGCGTTGCCTTTAATATCCGCATCAGAACCGTCATTTCTTTTTAACTCATCAGGATCATTAATTATTAAATCATCAGAAGCAACGTTTCTTAAATTAACAGAAATGGATCCTGTTGCTTCTATAATTAATCCGGCTCCCGTTAATACCGTATTTAGGGGATGCGCAGGCACGTCCTTAGGCAATCCAGTGAAGCGTTGTACATAAGGTGTACCTTGCGAACAGGTAAAATTAAATAATAGTGTACCATCACTTTTATATATTGTTCCGGTAACGGTTCCAATATCTGATGTAATAACAATTTCATTGGCTTTACTCCAATATTGCCATGGGGCAGGCGCAATGTAATGTTTTGAATAGCTGCTTGCCGATAAACGTTTTATAGTGTTTGTGCTGGTTTTTGAAGAAAAAGGAAAGGATAAATTATTAGCGCCAGCGTTTGTTATGGTTTTAATTTCATGGCGTGCAAATGCAATATTTGCTGAGCAGAGCAATATTAATCCCAGTAAGCCGCTAAATAAAAACACCAGAAAAGCCCTGATCATAAATAAACTGTTGGAACCCATATGTGACTAAAACATAGATCTAATAATTCATTAAAGGCTGAGGCCATTTTAATAAATTTTGGCATAATAAATCAATTGCCTATATAGATTAGGTTGATTTATTGTGTAGTTCGAATGTGTCAGTTATTTGGGTTATACGGTCGAAAGTAATTAAAAAAAAATATTAAAAAACACCCTTAATATTAATTTTTAATACACTTTAAAGCTGTTTAAAGGCGTTTTTTGCATAAATTTAATCACCTGTATTTCTACTGATACGCCTTTAGTCAAAAGCCGATTATCTTCTTTTAATTTTGTTAATTAACAACTAATTTGTAGTCAATTAATTGTGGTGTTTTTACAATTCTGAAACTACGATGAAGCATTTGGAATTAGAAAAAATGTTTTTTTTGTAAAAATATTGTGATTTACATAGGGATTTAATTTTATCGGTGACTGAAAACCAATCTAACCAGGATTTTGTTTAAAAAACCACCAATAATTAAGGATGTAAATTTATTATCCAACATGGTTTTAATGCTTTTATAGAGGAGTTTTAGATGATGAATATGCAAATGGACCAAGCTGAATATTAGTAGGCTCAATGTTATATTCAGCATTAATTGGCATTTCGAATAAACTAAATGCATTATGAATGTTAATGTGCCGGAAGCTGATCAGTATTAGCCGCAAAAAATCAAATCCAAATTTCTGGTAATGGCAAATCAATCCTGCGTTTTCCCGAGGTTATCTATCTGGCAGAAATAATGTAACCTGATATTGGCCTGCTCTGAAGTTAAGGTCAATTATAGGTTATACTGATACTTCTATGCCCGTTTAAGAATTTGTATTTTCTGGTTCCGGATTGCCTGTCGCTTCACCTAATGGCGCTATGCCACAAGCTGCCCATATAAATTTAAAAATATTTAGGAATTCGCATTGGATATCCCTTTCAGATTGTATTTCGTTTTCCATGTTGTGCCGCTTTAATCTGCTTATAAACAAAGAAAGGCTGGTTTGTGTTTGCTAAAATAATGCTTTAATGTAAGTATTATGTTTCGTAAATGTTAAGGATTGACTTAATTTATTCCGGAAAACCTGATGGAGCCATTGCTGGTAATGTGTAATTGCAATTGTTTCCAAATGTTCCTTATATATTGGAAACTACCAGATGATCGGTTATATTTACTTATTCGATAAATGACTGCTGTAGGTTAAAGCGAACTGTTATCTTCGATAGAGCGTTGTATATTTTTCAATTGATTTAATACGCAGTATATCCCAGGTTGATTTTGTGTGTGCCTTAGGGGCGATTTCATCTAAAATCTTTCAACTCATGAATATTGCTGTTGCAGATTTACCCGGCAAGCTGATCTCAGGAGAAGAAATTGTAGAGAAGTTGATGAGCAGGAACATGCTCAGCTTTATGGAAATAAATTTTAGGTAATTTATATTACAAAATAAACCAAAGAAAATGCTATGACCAACGATCATGAACCCATGGATCCGGATAAAAAGGATTGTCTGATACAAAAACTGCTCAATAATCAAATCACGGTGAGCGAACTTGTTGAGTTGCGGCCTGAGATTAATGAGTTTGATCTCTCTGGGATTATTCAGCACATCTACGATCTTAATCTGGAGCAAGTACGGAAGATAGCAGCATTAGCGCCAGTTATGGCCAAAGTAGATGCATTAAAAAACAGCCAGCGTAATACCCGCTTTATAAAAAAAGTGAAAAATAATTTCCGTAAACATACGGCTAAGCACAATGGTCTTAAAAATAGGGTAGTGGTGGTAGAGGGCGATTCCTGGTTCAATTATCCTGTTCTTTTAAGTGATGTAATCGATTGGGTTGCTATGGAAGAAAATATCGCTGTTTATAGCCTCGCCTCAGGAGGCGATTGGCTGATGAATATGCTTAGTGCCAAAAAATATGTGGAACAGCTTTCTACACTCCAACCCGATGTATTTATCATTAGCGGGGGAGGTAACGATCTGGTTGGAAACAGGAGAATAGCAGCTATGGTTACACATAAAGCAGATTCAAAGGAATTTGAACATAGTGCGTTTGCGAAATACCTCTATCAAAACGCAGCTAATCCGCCCGACAAACCGGAAGATTTTAAGCGGGGTATTCAGTTCATATCCAAAGATTTTTATGCTTTGCTAGCCTTTTTTCAACTCCAATATTACTTTATTATAAATGGGATTCTTACGGGGGGTAAAGGCAAGGCTGAAAATGGTAAATTTCCGGGCATACAGATTATTACGCAAGGTTACGATTACGCCATTCCAAGTGATAAAAAGATAACAGGATATAATCCGCTCAAATGGTATCGGTTGTTTGCACGGACCTTTCTCGGACATGGCGGATGGCTAAAAACGCCCTTGCAGCTCAGAGGTATTTACGATCCCGAAGATCAGCGCAAAATTGTTTATGCCATGATTTACCTCTTTAATGAAATGATGATTGATATTGGTCGCATTTTTACCGATATGTTGGGTGAGAACCGGGTGTTCCATATCGATTCGAGAGGATCAGTTGGTAAAAATGGCTGGACAGATGAATTGCATCCCTTACCCCAGCATTTCAAAAAAACAGCGGCAGCCTTTATTCATTGCATTAATAACCCAAATAAAAATGGGACTGCAGTTGTAAAAGTTTTAAAACAACAGGAAGGAGGCCAGCAATGAAAAAGATATTAATTTTAGCATTTGTTATCGTTTGTGGTGTAATGTCTTTTCAGGGAAATATCCTCCAGAAATTCAGTGGTAAAGGAATCATTAATCTCGAACTAGCCAATAAAGATACAGGAACGGAGATCACTTCTCTTTGGAGCGACACGCTGTATGGCGACCAAACTCTTTTAAACCTCGCACAAAAGAATACACACCTCGATTTTCTGTTTATTTTGGTCTATGTATTGCTCATCATGACCCTGTCTAATGCGCAAATGCAAAGAGAAAAAACGAATTGGCTAAATGAATTGCTACGGTTTAATTTATTTCTGGCCTTCTTAATTTGCTCATTGGATGTTATTGAGAATATCAGACTGCTGCACAGTTTCCAACACCCTGGAAATCTTACTGAATTCTGGCGAACAGATTTTATTGCCTGGCCAAAATTTCTGATCGTGGGTTGGGTAATTCTGGTCTACCTTTTCTCGGTAATTAAAGGCTCTTTTAATAAGTGATTATCAATCGGCCTTATCTCCGAACAACGCATTATGGAGAGATCTTTGGACTATGTTTATGTCTCTGTAGAAAGCCAGTCCGCGAGAAACTTCCTCACTTTTACTTCTTGTTATAGGGAATTGAGTACTTATCTGAATTATCATTTGGTTTACATAAGTTATCATATTTCAGCAGGTATTTGCGTATTTCACCTTTTTGTAAAAGGTGAAAATACGGCCTTTATCCATTACTTCTTTCTATTTCTTTTGTTGATATTTGATACAACCAGAAGTTGTGACGATGAAAGTGTGCTGGTTTCATAATCAACCAAACAATAACATGTTAAAAGAGAAAGTAATAGTTGTAGGATACGACGATACAGCTAGTTTTTTAATTTTGCTGGATAAATTAAAACGATCCATAACTTTTACCTGTCATATTGTTTCTGCAACCATGGCCACGGGTTTAACGGGTATACTGGGTTCAATGAAACCAGATCTGGTTATTTTATCTTTCTCTAATAATCAATACATGCTCAACGAAATAGGGGCATTAACTGTAAAGTTGTTAGTCCCCATATTGTGCATAACAAGAAGGAGTGAAAATGAAATGCTAAACTGGCCCTTTAATCACATTGTATTTAGCTGTCAACAGGAGTACCTTCATCAGGCTTCTTACCTGAGTTCGAGGGTTAATTCCATTTTGTTAATGAAAAAAGAGCAGCCAGTGCCTCTAAGAGTAATGGGCTTTGCGGATACGGCCATTGCTACTGCCGATCATAACCGAAACTTAAGCCGTTATGTAATGGAACTTGATCAGAAAGTAGATGTGCTTTTAAAAATAAAAGAGCGCATTGGCGAACTTTATCCAAATGTAGATGACCGAACCAGAACGGAACTGATTTCTATCGTTAACACGATTAAAATATCTGCGAACGATTATAAACTCTGGGACGATTTCAAGCTGTATTTCGAAGAAATTAATCCCGGTTTTTTACAACAACTTACCAAAGCTTACCCTGCATTAACCTCAATCGACCTTAAATATTGCTGTTACCTTAAAATGAACATGAGTAATGATGATATTAGAAATTTACTGGGTATTAATCAGGAAAGTGTCCGCACACACAAGTATCGGCTTAAAAAGAAAATGTCATTGGCAAGAGACCAGGATCTTGCTGCACATCTAAGGGCAGTAGATCAACATAAATTGAGCATGGCCTGAGTTTATTAGCTCGAAAACTGTTTTCATGTAATGTTCTAAATCGTTTCGTCATCTCGACTGAAGCACAGCGAAATGGAGAGATCTATCTAGACAGATTTAGCTTCGCTGAGCACTTCGTGGTTCTCGACTGCGTTGCACTTCGCTTGAAATGAAGATACCTTGAGAGAGCTATCTCCTAAAAACTTCTATGTCATTTATATTGATTTTTATACAATAAATTACGCCTCAGAATGATAGCATACCACAACCTATTTCCCGTCTACGATTTGTCTACGCATTATTTTCGGTCAGCCTTCAATGTATATGAAAAGTATACATCATTAGTGCTGTTTTTAAATACAAGATATCTAATTTTATATCATCATCCCATTGCAATTATCCATTACAAAACAAACTGATTCAATCAAAAATGCTAGTATGATTAACGAAGCGCTCCAATTTACTTGCGATACCTTGGATCAATTTCTAAGGAATCGCTTTGGTTTAGATGAATCAAAAGTGATCAAGAATACGATGATCGATAGCAATGGAAGTATACCTGGTGCAAATCAAAATAAAATTGTACTCTCACTGATCAATGTCGAAAAGGAAACCAATAAACCTTTTAACGTGCGCAACCATCAGCTTAGTAACGGAAGTTATGTAAATGTGAATCCCGCTGAAAGATTTAACCTGGATGTTTTGATAAGCTCCAATTTTGACGATTACAGCGAAACACTAAAATTCTTGAATGCGGTAATCTTATTTTTCCAGGTTAATGCGGTATTATCTGCAAATACTTCTTCATCTATACCAAGGGGACTCGATAAATTGGAATTTGATATAGAAAAACTCAACTATCAGGAAATGAATAACCTGTGGTCGGCTATGGGGGCAAAATATCAACCCTCTGTTATTTATAAGATGCGGTTAATCACCATACAGGGATTTGAAGCAGATGGGTTTGTAGGGGCTGTTTCGGTAATGGATAATCAGGTAACACAATGATCGAAAAATATCAACGCCTCTTTCAGCTGGATGTATACCACAGTTATTTCCAGAAAAGCATTTGCCGCTGCCTGGAATTTAATGCCGATAGTGCTACCGAACGATTGATGAAAAGATTCCGTCTTCTTATCAGGAGACAGATTAATGGTATAGGTTTGTATGGTAATGCTTCGCAACCTTTGCAAGAGCTATTAACTTATATAGAACAAGCTACCGGGCAGGATGCTTTTTGTTTTGAAATGAGGACGAATAACCCCGGTTTTAACTTTTTTACCGAACTGCCTCCCAATTGGGTAGGACAGCTTTTATATGATAGCAGTAATATTACTGTAGATGATCAAAATATACAGCTCAATCAAGAGCTGTCCGGCAACCCGGGTACGAACTGTATAGGGAAAGTAACCCTGCGTTTTGCTGATATTTTAAAATTTGATAAGGATATGGGAACTGTGAGTTTCGACATTAAATTGATGGCAAGGGCAACACAATGGCAATATTTCATCATCAATAGAAATGCGTTGCAGCTGGATAATCTTGCCATTTCAGGAAAAGAGCCTATTGATTTTGAAGGACCGGAAAATGTAGTGATGGAAACCAGTCAAAATGCGTTGTTGTTCTCTTCGGGAAGCAAGCTCATTCCATTAAGCGAGGTACCCGTATACAAATTCGACCTGATCAACCATCCGCCATCAAACGATAATAAGACTGTGCAGCCGCAAATAATTATTAAGGGCCTGCCAACCCCCATACCCGAGTGGATAGGTAAGGTAACGGATAATGCGGCTGAACAGCTTTCTTCACCCATGTATGTTTATTTATAAAACCAATAACCGCTAAAAATAAGTTATGATTGCATCAAACATTAAGTCTCCCGGTGTTTACATCAATGAGCAAAATGCCTTTCCCAATAGCGTAGTCACGGTGGCTACTGCGGTTCCGGCATTTATAGGCTATACGCCCCAGGCCGAATACAATGGTAAATCGTATACCAATGTGCCGTATAAAATTACGTCATTTGCCGAGTTTCAGTCTATTTATTGTTACCCTAATCCGGCACCACCTGCAAGTCCGGCGGTACAGTATAACCCCGAATATTATTTGGTACAGCAAAAAAGCCAACCTACCGATCGTGACTATATGATCATCAATGGTTTATATTATTCCATTTTACCCGATCCCAATACCATTTATTACATGTACAACAGTATTGAACTGTTTTATCAAAATGGAGGTGGTGAAGCGTATATCGTATCTGTAGGTACTTATGGCCCTGCATCTGCACAGCCAATGGGTGTAGGGCAGCAGATTATTAATCCAAATGTTTCCTTATCACAGCTTCAAGACGGTCTTAAACTTTTACTAAACGAGCAGGAACCTACCATGTACATCTGCCCGGAAGCCACTTTGTTATCCGTAGATGAAAATGGCACCCTGATGGGAAATATGTTGGCGCAAAGCCAGGACATGCAAACAGCTGTATCAGTTTTCGACATTATTGGCGGCCGAAACCCCGACCCAATAACCTATTCTGCCGATATTGATACTTTCAGGGAGCATACAGGTGAGCAGGGTTTGAGCTATGGCGCAGCTTATTATCCTTTTATTGGTACCACCATTATGGAAAGCACCGATATCAATTATACCAATCTTTTTGGCGGCGATGTTACACTGCTTGAACCACTGTTAAATCCGCCATCAAACCCCAATCCAACGGCAGCAACCATTCTTCATAATATTGAAAATCCCCCGGGACCACCCTTAACAGTAACACAATACAATAATGCATTAATCAATGCAAGTAAGGTATATGCCACCATTATTAAAAATGTATTGGCACTGGCCAATATTCTTCCGGCAAGCGCAGGCATGGCAGGTGTAATGACCACTATTGATAACCAGGAAGGTGTGTGGCAGGCTCCGGCCAATACTTCCATTACTGCTGCGGTATCTCTACCTATCAATTTATCAGAGAGTCAGCAAGGTAGCCTTAACATCGATCCGGTTTCTGGTAAATCCATCAATGCCATCCGCTTTTTTAACGGCATTGGTATTTTAGTATGGGGCGCCAGAACGTTGGATGGTAACAGCCAGGACTGGAGGTATATTTCGGTAAGAAGAACCATGATTATGATAGAACAGTCCTGTAAACTGGCGGCACACTCTTACGTTTTTCAACCTAATGTGAAAAATACCTGGGAAGCGGTTAAAGCAATGATAAGCAGTTTCCTTAACACGATTTGGAAAGAGGGAGGATTGATGGGAGCAACCGCTGCAGATGCCTTTTCGGTAGATTGCGGTTTAGGTACAACCATGACCGCTGATGACATCCTGAACGGATTTATGAACGTAACCGTGCGTGTTGCCGTGGTACGCCCCGCAGAGTTTATTGTTCTTACTTTCCAACAGGAAATGCCGGTTTCCAGTTAACAGATTTATACATTAATTTAAAAAGATAATATTATGGCAGATGATGGAAGCGCACAAGGCGCAACATGGCCCTTACCGAAATTTAGGTTTGAGGTTGATCTTGGTACCGAATTAAAAGGTGTTGGATTTCAGGAAGTATCCGGAATGGATGTCGAAAATCAGGTAATCGAATACCGCAAAAGCAACAGTCCGCTTTTTTCTACAGAGAAAATGCCAGGATTGGTAAAATACGGTAACGTAACCATGAAACGTGGAATTTTTGTTAACGATAACGTTTTCTGGGATTGGCACGCGGAGATTAAAATGAACCTGATTAAAAGACGTACAGTGCTGATTAAACTGCTTGATGAAGCAGGTAATGTAACCATGCAATGGCAATTAGATAATGCATGGCCGACAAAAATCAGCAGTACCGACTTAAAATCAGAAGGAAATGAAGTGGCCATTGATACACTGGAGATTGCGCACGAACAGTTAACCATCACGAATGGCAAGTAATACTTATCCGGTAGGCTTTTATTTCATGGTTTCCTTGAAAGGAGAGAACGCTGCCTTTCAGGAGGTATCAGGAATTTCTAAGGAGTTAGGTATAGAAGAAGTGGTCTCGGGTGGGGAAAACCGGTTTAAATACCGGCTCCCCACTACTTCATCGAGCCAAAACCTGGTACTTAAAAGAGCGCTTGTTCCGGAAGGATCAGGCCTTGTTGATTGGTGTGTGAGCAGCATGGATGGCGGGCTTGGCGTTACCATTCAAACCAACGACATTTCGGTTAGCCTGTTAGATGCCAACGGAGATATGCTGGTGATGTGGACTTTCCATAAAGCCTATCCGATAAAATATTCGGTATCTGATTTAAAATCGCAGGAAAATGCCCTTGTAATCGAGTCTGTAGAACTGGCTTATACCTATTTCGAGATTACGGATAATGGAACTTATACTTCTAACTTATTTGATTAATCATTATGCCTGTAGAAATAAGAGAACTTATCATTAAGACGCAGATATCAACCAGCGAAGCAAACCACCAGGCTCGAATCAGTGCAGAAGATGTTAAACAGTTGAAAAAGCAACTGCTGGCTGAATGCAAGAAAATGATCACCGAACGGACTAAAAGAGGCAGTAATGTACGTTAGTTATGGGAAGTCTGGAACCATTGAAAATTACCGGTTATACGGATGAACAGTTTACCAAACGTTTTCCCGGGCCGCCGTACCTGATGATGCTCAATCCAGAGTCTATTAAATGGCAACGGAGTATTGAATATAACCATCAGCAGGCACCCGATTCCAGTTCGCCATCGCAACGTTACAAAAGTACACCAAGCGATAAACTGAACTTTGATGTGGTGATTGATTGTACCGGAATTGTTGACCCTAAACGGGTTGATATGGCCAAAGAGATCAGCACCTTAGAAAATATTATTTTTACTTATAACGGAACCATTCACCGACCGAATTTTGTTAAAGTGCAATGGGGTAAAGATCTCCTTTTTAATGGGGTACTAAATTCCTTTGATATCTCTTATACTTTGTTCCGGCCTGATGGAAGCCCCTTGAGGGCCAAAATTTCGCTGGGTTTTGGACAATATATTTCCCCCCAAACGGTAGAAATACAGGATCAGGACGAATCACCTGATATCAGTCACCTCGTTACCGTAGTAGAGGGAGAAACATTGCCCGAACTATGCGAAAAGGTATGGAATAATGAAAAATATTACATTCAGGTAGCCCGCTACAACGGCCTTAATAAATTCAGAAACTTAAAAGGAGTAGAAAAACTGATTTTTCCGCCCATCATTCCAAAAATATAATGGCATCATCATCCAATATACCTAGTGGCAGTTTAGTCACCTATACCGTTAAAGTTGCTGGCAATACAGTTCCTGGAGAAGTAAATGTACTTTCGGTTCGGGTAGAAAAAAGAATAAACCGCGTTTCAACCGCAATAATCACCATTTTAGATGGCGAAGCAAATACCGGAACGTTTGATGCGAGTTCTTCTTCTGTTTTTGTACCTGGTAACATCATCAGTATCGAGGCCGGTTACGATTCGAAGAATGCTGTAATCTTTAAGGGCATTATTACTGGTCAGTCTATCCTTATTAATGACCTTGTTGGCTCAACCCTCGAAGTAGAATGCAGGGATGAAGCGATAAAAATGACCGTGGGCAGAAAGAGCCTTACCTTTGCACAGAAAAAAGATAGTGATGTAATCAGTTCCATTATCAGCAGTTATTCTTCCTTAACGCCTGATGTAAGCGGAACAACTACCGTTTGGCCCGAGCAGGTACAGTTTTATGTAAGCGACTGGGATTTTATGCTTTCGCTGGCAGAAATGAACGGCTTGGTTGTTACCACACTTAACGGTACAGTCGCCGTAAAAGCACCAGGCGCAAACCCTAGTCCGGTAATAACAATTGGTTATGGTAGAGGATTAATGGAATTCAGGGCAGATATGAATGCCATAACTCAGTTAGAGAGTGTAAAATCAAGCACCTGGGATTATAAACAACAGCAGGTAGCCAGTGCTGAAGCGCCAAACAATTATGCCGGACCAGGAAATATCTCCTCCAAAACATTAGCTGAAGTAGTTGGCCTGCCTGAATATGAATTGCAAACCACCGCACCGATGGAAACAGAAGAGCTTAACAACTGGGCCAAAGCGCAGATGCTAAAAAGTGAGTATGCCAAAATACAGGGCGAAGCTAAATTTCAGGGTACTAACCTGGTTGATCCCGGTAAATTTATGACCTTGAATGGTCTTGGCGATAGGTTTAACGGCGATTATCTTATTTCTGGTGTTATCCATGACCTTTCTGATGGAAACTGGCTTACTGAAGTTTCGGTAGGCCTTTCGCCTCAATGGTTTATCGAAGAACCTGATGTAATGGCACCTTCAGCTTCTGGCATGTTGCCTGGCGTTAGAGGTATATTTAATGGTACCGTTAAAAAAATGTATGATGATCCCGATTCGCAGTACCGCATTTTAGTAGACGTACCTCTATTTGACCAAACCGGTCAGGGCATTTGGGCAAGATTGGCTAATTTTTATTCAACAAGCGGTGCAGGTGCCTTTTTTCTGCCCGAAGTAGGTGATGAAGTGGTGCTGGGTTTTTTAAACGAAGATCCACGAAGTCCGGTGATATTGGGCAGCATGTATAGTAGTCCGAAAAATAAGCCTTATACAGGCCTTAACCCTAACGAAAAAAACTCCATAAAAGCAATTGTTTCCAAATCCAACATCAATATCGAGTTTGATGATGAAAATAAGGTGTTAACCATTGCCACCCCGGATAAAAACACAATGATTTTCAGCGATAAGGATAAAAAAATCACCATCCAGGATGAACATAACAATAGCATTGTCATGTCTGCGAGCGGGATTACCATCAAAAGTGCTACAGATATTAATATACAAGCAGATCAAAAAGTGAATATTGCAGGTACACAGGGTGTAACTATAAAAGCGCCAACAGGAGATGTTGCGGTAAGTGGTTTAAACATTAAACAAGTAGCCGACAGCCAGTTTTCCGCAGAAGGATCAATGACCACAGAAATTAAAAGCGGAATGGAACTGAGCCTGAAAAGTGCAATGATTATGATTAATTAATTTTAAAACAGACGAAAATATGCCACCAGCAGCCAGATTAACTGATTTTCACCAATGTCCAATGGTAACGCCGGCGCCTGTGCCTATACCACATGTTGGCGGACCGATTATAGGACCAGGCGAACCTACTGTATTGATAGGGAAATTACCAGCCGCGAGGGTAGGCGATATGCTGGTTTGTGTAGGACCGCCCGATAGTATTATAAAAGGCTCCGCAACGGTAATGATTGGCGGAATACCGGCAGCCAGAATGGGCGACCCAACTGCCCATGGCGGAACAATTATGCTCGGTGCATTTAATGTAATGATAGGCGGTTAACGGGATGACGAAAGAGACAAATAAAGCAGATCATCATTTTCTGGGGTCAGGATGGGCCTTTCCGGTTACTTTTTCGGTTGGTAACCATCAACTGAACCTGAGTGCTTACGAAGAAAACATTAACGAATCGATTGATATCATCCTGCAAACCAGAAACGGTGAACGCTGTATGGAAGGTGGCTTTGGTAGTGGCCTGCAACAGTTTCTTTTTAAAAGAATGGATGAGACCCTGAAAGGTGAAATAAAGGAAACCATTACTTATGCCTTAATGTATAATGAACCCCGCATTACGGTAACCAATGTAGATGTACAGTTCAGTGATGTTAGGGGAGGTGTAGTAGAGATTTTGCTCACCTACATGTATAACCAAACCAATACCCGGCACAATTATGTTTTCCCGTTTTACATTAACGAGGGAACCAATTTAATTTAAAGCATGAAATTAGTTAACGCGAATAGCATCTTAAATTCAGTTGCTGAAGCCCTGCACCCTGGCGCTTCATTAATTGATGGGCGGACGGAGCAAGATTGGCTCCGCTTTCTGTCTGAATTTGCTACGTTGATTAATTTTTACGATCAGGATAATGCGGTACATGGTAGCTGGGAGCCTTTTATTTTAAAAGACCCTGTTTTTCTAATGGCCACCATTGCCGGAACTAATTTCACTAAATTATACAACCTTTACCTGCATACCTGCCATAAATTAGAAAGGCAAAATGATTTAGGCGATACTTTTAACCAGCTTTTCGATCAGCTAACCTTTATCTTCATCAAGATTCAAAACTGGATGCATTACATGCAACAGTCGGCAGCCCATTATCCGCTTAAAACTTATGTAGGAGAGCAGATCAGGACCACTTTTGCTGATGCATTGCAGGCCATTATTGATTTGCGGCAAGCGCTATTTAGCAGCGCCATGCTGGTGGGGATAGTTCCAACTAATCCCGCCATTATTTGGAAATTAGATACTTATGAATACCGGATCTGGAGAGAAGGAGTATTTAAAGGCCCTTATTGGAAATTAATGAGTTTATTGCCGTTTGTAAAAGATAATGCTATAGTGGCCATTTTTAAGGCGGTAACACACATTGGTGATGCACTGTTTAATTTTTTACAGGTAATTGTTAAGCAGGCCAATATTGAATACGACCGTTTATCAAAGTTAAAAGACAGTTTTCCAGATACTACTTTGCTACGCACCTTTATCCATCTTTTAAAGGTACAGCAAACGCAGCTTAACCAGATCAGTGTTAAGCACTTAAATTTTTATTATCGCGATATTTTAAAACAAACCGAACGTAAGGCAACAGCAGACCGCGCTTATTTAACGGCTGGTTTAGCCATCGAAACGGCTGTAGTCAATTTGCCAAAAGGCACCTTGTTTGATGCCGGTACCGATCCACAAAAGAATCCCATTGTATTCGCCAGTACGGATGATGTAATTTTAAATCCGGCAGTTATCCCTTTGGTTTATACCTTATCGAGGGCACCAGCGGCTAACCAACTTTCATATCTTCAGTTACAAACGATTGCTGATCCGGGTGTGGTGCAAAAGGATCCTGCAGGGGCAGTTTTATCATGGGATACTTTGGGTAATCATCAACCCAATCAAGCAATACAACAAGCATTGGGCATTGCATTTGCTTCACCCATGTTGTTGCTAAGAGAAGGCACAAGGCAACTGAAACTATCTTTGACTTATAGCGGAACAGCAGACCTGAACATGCTACGCGATGCAAAGTGTTACCTCAGTACATTAAAAGATTGGTTTGAGGTGAGTGCTGATTTTCAGCTGAGTGAAACGGATCCTGAACATGCTATAATCATTACGATTGTACTGCAAAGTACCGATCCGGCGATTGAACGTTTCCTGATCAATCCGGATGGTGTTGTAAGTGACTGGCCAATGTTTAAGCTGGTGTTTAACCAGGTTACGCCTGCTACCGTGGCACCACCCATATTGCAGCGCATGAAAATAGAAGTAAACGTTACCGGTATGGAAACCTTTCAGCTCTATAACGATTACGGTGCACTGAGTACCAAAGTAGCTTTTCCGTTATTCGGCCCAACTCCGGCTTATGGCAGTAATTTTATTATTGGGAGTAATGAAATTTTTAGCAAGCCGGTTAATTCTTTAAAACTAGCCTTAAACTGGTCGGCATTACCACCCGATTTTTCATATTATTATCAGGCTTATAACCTTTACATCAACAAAAAACTCAATATAGCTGCAACAGCTAAACCTTCGTTATGCGAAAAAATATTTGGAAAGAAACAAGCGGATCCAGTGCCATTTCCGGAACTAACCGAACCTTATAATAATAAATGTTTTGTGGTGGGCTTTCAGGTGCTGGAAGAAAAGAATTGGAAATCAGCGCTGTTTAATACCTTGCCTCCGGTAACTCAAAAAACAGCTGATACGGTAACAACTGCTGAAGATTCAACAACTGCTTCAATGTCAGAACAGCCTGTTAATGAAGCGGCTACAAATCTGCTTTTTGTGGTAGATAATGGCGAAATGGATTCTTTGAGTAGTTATGAATGTACCAGTATTCCACTTTCCGCCTGCAACCCTGACCTGCAAAACCAGCCTATGAAATTTACAGAGGCCAGTACCGGTGGTTTCATAAAAATGGACCTGCAAGGGCCAGATTATGGCTTTGGCCCGGCTGTTTATCCCAATGTAGTATCGGCTGTTGCAATTTATAACTCACAAATTCTGTACAACAATGAAAATGTGACCTTTGTTGCTGCAGCACAATTGCCTTTTACACCAAAATTAAAAAGTTTTAGCGGAAGCTATACCGCTGCTGTTGAGTATGTATTTAACAGTGAAAGCAAGGATGCCTCAACGATTAAGGATTACCCGGTTCAGGCATTCTTATATACCCCTTTTGTCAATTATGTGGTGTACGATAACCTGAATCAGCCGCCGGCCCAAAAATATACCATAAGAGATGCTACAAACAATCAATCAGGTATTCCCCTATATGCTTCATACAACTACGATGGTTATTTATACCTTGCTGTTGATCATTTAATTCCAGCCAGCAGTTTTAATATTTATTTCGAATTGACGCGGAAATATGTGATGGGAAGCCCTGTGGCAGCAGAGGTTAACTATTGTTATCTCGGTACTGAGGGTTGGGCACCACTTACAGTACTTGCTGATGGAACCAATAACCTTACCTCTTCGGGCATTGTGACCTTAAGTATACCGGACAACATTACTTTAACAAGTATGCTCATGCCACCAGAATGTTATTGGATTGCCATTGTAGCCAACGATATTAGTCACATAGCCGCAACCGTTTTATTAAGCACAAATGGCATCAGTGTACAGCGTTTAGATACTGCCCCAACCGATGCGGTTAACGTTCCTGTCATAGCGGCAAATACGATTACCAAAACCAAAAGTCCCTTGCCAAAAATCAGTACGGTGCTGCAGCCTTTTCCTTCTTTCGGCGGCAAGGTGGCAGAAAATGCCCTAGCTATGAACTGGAGGGTAAGCAACCGCATTAAAACAAAAGACAGGGCCACAACTGCATCTGATTATATACGACTGATTAAACAGGAATTTAACGACATTTACGACGCCGCAGTGATTTATAATCCGGTGTTAAAGTGCACCCACATTTATGTGGTAAAAGCGGTGGATAGCTGGATGGCAGCTCATGCATTCCTTCCGATGGTAAGTGTAAGTGAAGAAGAAAATATTCAGCGCTACCTGAAGCAAAAAACTTCGGCTTTTTCGGCGGTAAAAGTATCTAATCCTGATTTTCAGTCCGTAACCGTTTATGCGGTAATTACTGTTCAGCAGGGCTATGAGTTTTCGGCTGTTCAGCAAACTTTAACCCATGCATTGAATATTTACCTTTCCCCATGGATTAAAAGTACCAGTACGCAGGTAGAAATTTATCAGGAAATTACCGATGTACAGGTGGCTGCGTTTATTAAAAATTTGAACGGTGTAGCTGCGGTAGAAAGTGTGGCTTTTAAAACCTGGATGTACCACCCCGAACTTACCGGAACACCAGTAACTGCGAGCTTGCAAGCCAGTGTTAGTCTGATTGAAAAATCAGCCTTGTTTATTTCTAACCTGGTTCATCAGATCAGCCTTAAACCTTTGGTATTATGAGTGAGCTGAATTTCATCATTGATCAGCCCCTGCCGCTCAATCAGGATTATGCTGCACTTAAAGCTGAGGGGCTTGCCTACATCCAGTTACACAGCGGGCATGAGTGGACCAATCTAAACAATGCTGATCCAGGGGTAACCATCCTCGAACAGGTATGTTATGCCCTAACCGAATTGGGTTATTGCAACGATTTTCCGGTTGCTGATATTTTAACCAATGCGGATGGAAAGCTTGAAGTAAAAGATCAGTTTTACCTGCCCGAAGAAATTTTAACCACTTCACCGGTAACCATCACCGATTACCGTAAATGTCTGATTGATGGCGTAAGCGGGGTAACTAATGCTTTGATTGTTCCTGTTTTTGGCAATAATCATGCTTATCAGGTTTATCTGCAACCAGATACAGCAGTTAAAAAGGAAGAATTATGCAATGCGGCTTTCATTTACCTCAATAAATGCAGGAATTTAGGCGAAATGTTTCTGCCGCCGCTTTGTTTAACTGATGATTTTCATACCGTGGCAGGCAAAATAGAAATTGCTGATGAAACGCAACTAAAAAAAATATTAGCTGAATTGCAGCAGCGTGTACAACAGGCCATATTTCCAAAAGTGGTACCCTTGGGTTATAATTCGAAAGAAACGGATGACGTACCTACCGATGAAATTTTTAACGGACCTCTGTTGCAACATGGCTGGATTCCTACTGCCGCGCTTGGTGAAAAGAAAGATCAGTTACAACTGATCGAATTGCAACAACTTATACTGAATGTGCCGGGCATAATTGGTGTAAGCGGTTTAAACTTCGATCAGCAACCTTTAGTTCAGGAAATCCATACCGATAGTGATCATTTGCTTGAGATCAGCTGGTCCACCTCTTTAGATAATGGTCTGGAAATTTATTGCAAAGGCCGGAGGTTGTTTAGCGCAACAAATTTGCTCATGTTAGCAGCCGTTAGCAGCCCACAAACACCTGGGCCGGGTCCGGTTTTTGGTGCAATACCAAGCCTGAGGATTACGCTCCCTGGCGGAATTTTCAGGGATATCAATTCTTATTATTCTATTCAAAATACTTTCCCCGAAATTTATGCAGTAGGCGCAGATGCTACGGTTGATAATGCCAGTGATTTTCAGATAGCTCAATCAAGACAACTTAAGGGCTACTTAACACTTTTCGATCAGGTTTTGGCTAACCAGTTTTCGCAATTGGCCAATTTAGGTACCCTGTTCTCTTTTAAAAATGCCAAAAGCGGAACACCTTCCGACCAGGCATTTTTTTATAATACGAAGAACAGTTTGGAAGAAATCCCGTCCCAGTATCCGGTGCCTTACCTTGTTTTTTCGCCAACTTATTTTTATCAGTCGCTTTATTCAGTGCCTCATATCAGGCCACTGCTAAAAGATAATGAGCTCTATAATTTTAGCATTGGTGCAGAAACTGAGCAGGAAATGGAGTATGCTAGCTGGCTGGCCTACCAGAAAGATCCCTACAACCCTTATATTAAAGGCCTAATGGATATGGTGGAAGATGATGCCACTAATCTGCTAAGAAGGAACAACATGTTGGATCATTTGCTGGCCCGACATGGCGAATCACCAATGTTGATCAATACCATCATCAGTGGTTCTTATTACGCCGGAGAAAGTTTAAAAGACCAGGTGATTTTTAAAAGTCTCTACCTGCAAAATTTAGGATTACTCACATATTTCCGGGTAAAGGCCTACAATTACACCAGTGCTAAAAAAGTAGCTGATTATTTTATTGACGTTCCTAAAGGTTTTAATATCAGTGTGATGGGTAGTTATACGAATGATTTTATCTTTAATTCTGCCGCGACTGATCGGATGGAAGCACTAGATACTGTAGATTTTATCAATTATTCTGCTGTAGAACTGAAGTTAAACCTTCTTTTTGGCTTAAAGCCACTTTATTGCGACTTTATGGAAAATCAATTCGATGAAACGGCATCAGCAATGGAACTAAAGCTGGCCATCTGGATGATTTTAGAACGTAAAGGCTTGCTGCTGATCGAAACTGGATTGCTTTCACCCTATGTTGCTGTTCCTGCAAGCATGGAGCAGGTAATTTTGATCTTTCCGTCATTTATTCCACAAATGAATTCCGAAGCATTTGAGGAGCGCTTAAGCCTGTTTTTAGCAGAAGCCATGCCAGTTCATGTTTCTTACCGCTGCCTGTTTTTAAATACCAGCTTACTAGAAATACTGATTGTAGCTTTTGCCGATTGGCACAATGGATTGATTTATCCCGCAAATCCTTTAAATAAAAGTGTAGCTGCCAATGCTAATAGTCTGATGAAAGTAATTAACTTAACTTATACCCAAGCAGATGCCTCAAAATAGCCATAATCTGATTTCGAGGCTCACATGGGATACCGTGTTTGATAGCAAAGCACAAGGGGTGGCGCTTCAGGAGCGGTTAAGCAATTGGAGCGGTTTTCATTTGCAGCAAGAAATGGCAGCTGTTTTCGATAAATTTTGCCCTCCAGGGCAAACCTGGAAAATCCAGGCACTCGAACTCGATTTAGGCATAATCAATTTCGATCAGTTAGAAACCGAACTTCCCATTAAAATTCGTCAGCAGCTGAATGAAAAACTGGTAGAAATGATTTTGTACTCGCATCAACGGGGCAAGCAGATCGAAATTCTGGATGAAAAAACATCCCATGTACAGCTCATCCGGTATTTTTTATGGAATGGGGCGCTGCCATGGAATCACCAGGCTGCCGATGGTTCTGTAAATCAAATTTTGGCTCTGCAACTGCATCAGAATAGGGCAGAACTGGTGGATATGTTAAAAGAACCGGGATTTAGTTCGGAGCAGGTAAGGCGGCGGATGGCCTGGCAATTTAATGAGCCGAATATGATCAAAGTCATTGAGGCCATAGAACCTAATGTTAATGGGCAGATTATTCTGTTTTCGAACGAACTGACTAAAATTCAGCAGAAAGAAACCGTGGTTCAGGCTGCCAGCACTACAGATTTTAAGAAAAATGTATGGTTTTGGGTACTTAATTACCTCTTAACCGAACGTGGAACGGTATTTAACCGGATCCAGTTTATGAAAAGCAGCATTGTGCAAATGGCTGCGCATTATAACATGCAGTACGATCAGCTGTTCGAACTGATAGAATTGGCTGTGGCAAAGCTAGCCAGGAGTTTAAGCTTGCAGTCTGATTTTATCCTTACCCTGCAACTCCTGTCGAAGGAAAATAGAGACCAGCAAAAAAACAAGACCAGACAAGTAATTGAAGATGTCGACCATTGGTACTTATTAGAAACCCTTTTTCTTGACCAAAACTTAAGGCATACAGCCGGAAAAGCCGCAACATTTAATGATCTGGTTAGCGCTTTAGCCAAAGAAGATGCTGTGCGTTTTAAAACACTCATCAGTTCTTTCGGGAGTAAAAGTGATTTTTGGCTGCCTTTAATTAACGATTTATCCAACCACAGCCTAAAAGTCGTTTTTACGGCTTTCAAATATAGTAAACCGGTAATTTTAACAGAAAGCATCATTTTCTTAAACCGGTTAATGGGCAGTGCAAAGCAGCAAACCGAACGTAACCAGTTATGGTATGAAGGTTTGATGTTTATCCTCCGTCAAGATCATACATCCTTTACTGAAACGGCCTTTCTTCAGGTTTTGATAGCTGTTTTGGCACAGAATAAACAGCTATCTACCATGGCCTTGCTAGATCAGTTATTGGTTGCAGAAGTGCCTGCTACGTTAAAAACATTGCGCCACACCTCGCTCTACCACCTATTAACAACTGTTTTTAAGTTAGAAGTTTCGCGGATTCCGGTATTGCAATTTAAAAAACACCTCGAACAGCTTATCGCCCTATGCCATTTGCAGGTAAAGGGAGGAATTAAAAACCGGAAAGGCTTCGAAACCTTAAAAAATATACTCGATAATTATGCAAGGCTATACCCAAAAGCCCTTACAGAAACGTTGATGGCTACACCTGATGCAGAAAATTTAGCATCGATGCTTCCGGTATCAATAAGTGGTAAAAACTTTACCGCATTCTTGCTTCCCCAAGGAGTAAGCTGGACCACTTTGCAGGAAATGCACCAGGCTAACCAATCTGGACAAAACGAAATCTGGTTGGCTGAAATGCAACAGGATCCTAATAAATTGCTTGAGTTTGTAAAAAAGGAGATCATAACCGATCACCAGTGGCTTTGGCTTCAAAAAGTGGTTGGTTTTGATGAATTACTGGTTATTGTGGGCAATTTACACCCTAATCGCCAACCTATATTTGATGTTTTAGGTCAGTTTTACCGTGTATTGGGCACCATTTCATTTAGCAATATAACTGGCAGTGAAATACAGTTTATCCTGTTCAAAAAAGTAACCACAGCATGGATTTCGGGCAACTGGAAGTTAATTGCTGCTGAAAACATCTGGAAAGAACTGATCTGGGAGTTGTGCGGCAAGAGAGCGGTTGCTAAAGCAGCATTTATAAGCCAGATGGGGGCGCACAAGCCAGCCCTGCCACCACTATTGCAATTGGCGCTCGAATCGCTGATTGTTCAGGATCGTTATGCTGATGAACCCAATAATGAAAATCCTAAAATAATACCTGTAAAACTAGTTAAACCCATTATGATGAAAGAAAAAGCCGATAACTTAAAAGGAGCAATAAGTGTTAAAAATGCCGGACTGGTTATCGTTAACAGTTACATAGCCATACTTTTTGAACGGCTAGGCCTTACACGCGATCGTAAATTTATTAATGCCGAAAGCCAATTACAGGCTGCGCATTACCTGCAGTACATCGTAACCGGACAAGGACATACTGAAGAATCCTTTTTGCCGCTCAATAAAATTTTATCCGGGATACTGCTGGTTCGACCAGTAATGGAAGGAATCAGCATTTCAACAGAAAATAAACAACTCATAGATGGATTAATAACAGCCGTAATTGGCCATTGGTCAGCCATTGGTAGCTCTTCAATAGATGGTTTTAGAGGCAATTGGTTGGTAAGGGATGGATTACTAACCGAAAGAGAAGAGCGATGGGAATTAACGGTAGATAAACGGCCGTACGATCTTTTAATTCACAGGTCTCCGTTTTCATTCTCGATCATTAAACATCCATGGATGGATAAACCACTTCACGTAAACTGGCCTTATTAATATGAAAAGAATAAACGCAGATCAACTGGTTTACCATCTGGATAGTAGCTAGTGCTTATGATTTTGAACCTACATTAAACATTAAATCAATTTAACGAACTAAGATAGAAATTATGAATTCTTACAATGAAAACCTACATTCAGCTATTGTAAACTCTTTGCAGAGTCTGGATATCGAAGAACAAGACCTTAATTCGCAGGTAAATGCAGCAATGTTTACCCTTTACCATGCAGAGGGTGCTACTATTGCTGCAGAACAGAACCTTGCAATAGCAACAGATACTTACCAATCCAAAACGGACACACAAAACCAGGCCGTTAAGGATAATAACGTTCTGGTAAATCTTTTAGGTACAGCTACACAGGCCAATCAGTTTGTTAAACAATCTACAACCAATATAGCGGTTTCAGCATCCAATGTACAGATTGCAACCAATGCAATTGTTCGCCTGGCTGGCGATATGGGTAGTATTTACAGCATTTTAAATGCCGCAGATTTTGACAGTAGTATTTATATGCTGGCAAGAGAGGCCAGTAAGCTAATAAACGAAACCGCTTACGACGCAGAAGTAACCTCTCAAATGGCTATGGAAGCTTCTACACTTACTGCAGAAGTATCTGCGTCAACCGTGCTTGATATGGCCAAAGCCACTAATGGCCTGATGAGTTCTGTCCTGAAAATTACAACCGCCGATTTTAATACTGCTACCCAGAATATTGTAACAGATAGCACAGCAGTCGCTGCTGTACGGTCAACCGAAAAACTGGATGAAGGTGCATTAGAAATGATCAGTATCTCTTATAATACTACTAAATCTGCCTATGCACTTACCAACAAGGAATTAAACCTGAACCTGAATGTAGAAACCAATACCGATAACCCGCTTAGTTTTACGGTAAATTTCGACCTGATTGAAAGCCCGTTTCCAAGCGGTAAGACGGATGAAAACCCGATGTACCCGGTAGAAAAGTATTACATCATGGTGGTTAAGGATGCTAAAAAACAAACTTTTTCTATTTCCAATGCAGAAAATGTCCTGTTATTAGGCAATAGTGAGGTTATAAAGGTAAGGCCTGTAAGCACTTCACCAGTAAGCCAAAAGGTTGATGTTTACTATAACATTAAGGATGGGGATAAACCACCTGTAACCGATTCAGAAAATAAGCCAATTGAACTGGGAGAAGATTATGTGGTATTTGTAATGGCCATTTTTACAGACGATTATAAAAGAAAAACCAATTGCTACGACGATTATTTATCAGCACCATCTCAGGTATTTACCCTCACTACCGAACTACATTCGGTAGCTGGCAAAACGATTAATGTTGTGGTTTATGATGATAAAAAATTGACTGATAACGAACGTCGTCTTGCATTAGCGGCTAAAAATGACCAGCTTAAAAACTCAATTGGTATGGCAGATGATAATACTACTATTGATTTTACACATGTGATGACTTTCGAAACGGAAGAAAACCCAGATCTTGATATAGAATACCGTTGCATGTTTTTACCTTTCAGTGCAAATGCTTCCGATCGTTTACTCACCATCGAATCGCTTGATTTTTTGGTTAAAAGTGAACTTCCATTAATGGAAGAAATTACCATCGCACTTGATCCTGAAATTGCTGCTTTGCAGGAAGACAACTATACCAACGAACTTAAAATAGGTTTATTGGAAACCGAACTAAGCAAGCTGAATGAACAAGTTACAGCCAATACTAAAAAAGATGCGACTGTTAGCGAAGAGGATGCAGAAAAACAAAAATCGTTGTTTGCTAACCAGAAAACAATTACTGCGCAGTTAAAGGAACTGCAAAAAAGCCATGATGCCAATGTGAAACAATTCCATAAACTAACGGCGCAGAAAGACAAAATGACACATTCTATAGCTGAAGAAACAGTAGCCAGACCGGGCTTCCTGTTTAACGTGGCGATTGCGGAACAGGTGTATGCAGATAGTTATATCGTGGCAAGAAAAAATACAGATAAAACAACTGATGTTGCAGTACAGTGGATTGCTTTTATTGGCCCTGATGCGACTGATAATTTTGGTAACAGGTTAATTCAGGGCGACCAGTATCTCCCTGTAGCGCTTTCTTATTCAACAGCAGCTGCAGAAAATGCAGACGATTTTGTAAATGCCCTGTCTGAAATGGATAAAACAGAATATTTTAAGTATTAACGGATCATTAAATTATATACATCATGAAAACGCCAACATCAGCAAAAAATATAACTGCACCTATTCTCGAACGCTATAGGAAATATGGGGTTACCGAGCGTAAAAAAAACGAACTTGATGCCTTAACCATCCAGGTGATGGATGCGCAGGGAAATGTAGCACAATATCAGTCTATTGTTAATGCATTAACCACAAAGTCTAACGATTTACAGGGGTTTTTAGCTACTGCTACTAATAATAAAACCCAGGCCTATAACAACAAAATCCTGATTGATCAGCTGGTTCAAAGTGCTGCCGACCTCCAAAGCAACTCTAAAATTGCTTTTAACGAAATGGTTGAGGCCAATGTACATACCAAATTTCTTACCGCAAAAATAAATACGGTGATTGGTAAACTGATTTATAGCGCGGAAGTAATCAATAAACTGGCAAACCTTATTGTAAGGAAAAAAGCACTAAACCCATTAATTTCTGACGAATTGGTGAGCATGGTTACAATTGCAGGTGCAGATGCCAACAATGCAGTGGCCTTAACCCTGGTGGCTTTACAGAGCGCCTTTGTGGCACAAGCTACCGAAATGGAGGCAGAAACAACAATAGGGTTGGAGTACACGCAATCTATAGGCTTTACCGAAATGCTTACCCGATATGCTAACGCCAATCCAGCTTCTATTCAGCAACTTTTTTATCATGCCTATGCCGTTGCCAAAAAGAATTATACGTTAGCAGAAAAAGCTAATTTTACCGCTGCTAAACAATTAAATATGGCAAAAGCGAGCCTCAATACAGCACAGGTTAAACTTAAATCACTTCAATCTGGTTTGGCGGCAGCCAATGCAGCAGCTTTAGCTTCTTAATTTGTTAAATTTAAATGCTAATCCACCGTTTCTTTTATATTGAAACGGTGGATTATATATCCTTTTCGATATGGAAAATGTGTACAAGAATTTTTACCAGAATTTTTACAGGCGTAGCAGCGGCTTTATCCCTGTAGCGCCATTAGGCCAGGCTGTTTTCCCCGGTGATTTCTTCCAGATCAGAAATGGGCAAATGATCGTACTTGGAAACATTTTTCGCAACAAGGTTATCGAACTTCAGGATTTAGAAATTGGGTATAATAATAAGCTAAATCCAGCAGGGTGGAGTTTTAGCGATGGTGTAACCAAACCTTATTCAGGTCGTGGGAGCGGTCGTGCCCCTATAGCAGGTGAATTTGAGTTCAGTAAACAGATTCTCGCTTTTGCAGAAAAGGGTAGTTTCATTTTTAAGGCGAATGAGCCCGAATCGATCCAAATGCTCAACTGGAATGATATTCAGCAAGCCTTAATTATCAGACTTACACAAACTTATTATTCGTTCAGGGAAGTTTATGTGGTTACCGAAGTTGCGACTACCAACGATTGGACACTTGCTGTTTCGGGTGCGGATTTAGCTGAACTTGAAATTGCAACAGATGAAGAAAATTTCGGTTTGGTTGATCTCTTTGGTCATCATTCTTCAAAGACCATTCAATCTAAAGATATTGAGTTTTATCACCGTGAAGAAAAGCGCAAGCCCTCTTTTTATAGAGCTAAAAAGCTGGTGGTAAGGGAAGAAAAGGTAGAGGATTTAGTTTCAGAACTCATTGCCCAGTGGCGTGGGTACAACGAATGGGCATTGGGCTTTTACGAATACGATTTTCATTATGACCATCACTATGTTAACGATCAGAGTGTCTATTCGCAAGGCAATATACTTGATCTCCTTCCTCCAAACGAACTGAACCCAAATACCGCACTGCTTTATTTTAAATGGGCGGATGCAAACCTTGATGATGTAGAAAAACTATTTAACCAATATGGAGAATAACAATGCTTTAAAGGTACTTAGACAAGAACTTGATTGGTTAGAAGCAGTAATTGGCCAATGTATGGCCACTTATTTTTTGCAAGAGGGGCATGAAAAAGACTGGATGGAAATTCCTTTGCCCGATCTTTTACTTAGTGATAGCCCCTACGCCAATACGGTTGAAAAATGGAACCTGGATATTTGTGCAAGGCTTGCCATTGCACTCAGCATGGCACCACATCTGCGTCCCGAAATTCTGGATATTTTTTTTACCAAAAATCAAATGCATGACAGAGGTTTTACAGAATTTGGAGGATTAACCACGAAAGATTACAATGGTTTTTTACCTACTGGTGAAACCCTTTGTTTTTTACTTACCGTTAAACATCCGGAAATGCGCTACGAGCTCATGGAGCTGCTCGGAAAAGATAATATTCTTTATAAGGAAGATATACTTATCCTTACAGAAACAGAAAGTCATTTGCCATGGTTAAGCGGGCAGCTGAGTTTAAGCAGAAGCTGGTTTAATTATTTCCTTACCGGAAAGAAACTGATGGCCGAAAACAGTGCTTCATTTCCCGCTCAAAAAATTGGTACTGCGATGGAGTGGGAAGATGTAGTGCTTGATCATTTGGTGCTTACGCAGATTAATGAAATTACTGCCTGGTTAGCGCATGGTCCCACCCTGATGGAAGATTGGGGATTAGCCAAAAAACTGAAACCTGGTTACAGGGCGTTATTTTATGGCCCTCCTGGTACAGGTAAAACCTTAATGGCTACTTTAATTGGTAAAATAACCGGGCGTGAAGTATATAAAATAGATCTGTCTATGATCGTTTCCAAATACATCGGAGAAACCGAAAAGAATCTATCGAAAATATTTGATGTGGCACAGCACCAAAACTGGATCCTGTTTTTTGATGAAGCTGATGCCCTGTTTGGAAAGCGTACCCAGGCCGATTCGGCTAACGACAGGCATGCCAACCAACAAACGGCCTACCTTTTACAAAGAATTGAAGATTTCCCAGGCGTAGTTATCCTGGCTACCAACCTCAAGGCCAATATGGATGAAGCTTTTTCGCGTAGGTTCCAATCTGCTATTCACTTTACCATGCCCTCTGTTTATGAACGTTATCAACTTTGGCAGAAAGCTTTTTCAGGTGTTTGCAAACTTGATGAAAGTATCAACCTGGAAGCTATTGCCGAAGAGTATCAACTGGCAGGTGGGGCAATTATTAACGTATTGCGCTATTGTGCATTATCGGCCATTAGTAGAAATGATAACCTGGTAAACCAGCAAGAGCTACTAGCTGGGATTAAAAGGGAATTTAAAAAAGAAAATAAAACCATCTTCATTACAAATTAAGCTCAAAGATGAATAGCTACAACGACAATACTCAGGAGCATAAAAATGAATCTGTTTCCTCTAATTTAACTAAAAAAAGCCCTAATGAGGGTATTTTTAAATTCGACGATAAACGGCCTCAGGCAGTTGCACAACTGAAATTGCAAAACGTGGCTGATGACTATGTTCAGCAGCAGGCACATCCTGTTCAGAAAAAAGGCATCGGCGGCAAGTTACCCGATAACCTGAAAAACGGTATAGAAAACCTTTCTGGTTTATCAATGGACGATGTAAACGTACACTACAATTCAAATAAGCCCGCACAGCTACAGGCCCACGCTTATGCACAGGGAACGAATATTCACATTGCTTCCGGACAGGAAAAACATCTGCCTCACGAAGCCTGGCACGTGGTACAGCAAAAACAGGGAAGGGTAAAATCGACCTTGCAGCTAAAAGGCGAAGTAAATGTAAATGATGACAAAGGATTAGAACATGAGGCGGATATAATGGGAGCGCAGGCAATGAGGACAGCCAATCAAACTGAAAATCATCCTGTTCAGTTAGTTGAAAACATCGAAGGAGGACATCAATCTTTATTTGCAGGTATTGTGCAAAGGAACTTAACAACAAAAAGCAGCTTGCATGGTGATAAAGTAGATGGAAGCATGCTAGCTGTTAAAACTGAAGTGACCAGAGTGATTAATGAAAACAAGAACGGAGAGGTGCTTGATGATATTGGTCGGTTACAAAATTCTATTGCCTCCAGAAAAGCAGAACAGGCTACATTTAAAGATAAAACTGATCCTGAGTATATAAAGCATGCTGCCAGAATCACAAATGAGCAAGCGCAGTTAGTACGTTTAAAAGTTGTTAGGGCTCAGCAATTGGCAAATAAAGCTGCGGCCAAACCAACAAGTCAACCAGATGCAGATGGCTGGACAACAGTTAAATAAATTTACAGCACTATATACCGCTTTTCAATGCCCTTAAAAAACTTAACTACCATCTCTTCGGTTATTGATAAATAAACATGCCCACCAGGATGAAATGTATAAAACAACCGGGTTTCTATAACCCCATGCTTTTTGGCACAGGGCTACCGAAATACTTGTTATTTTTTATTTAAAAAAGCGGACAATTAAAACGCACCGTCTTCTTTAACCATTTTATTAATGGCTTTTTGTACTTTGATCACATCTGTTTCAACTGTTTTTCTAACCGCTGCATCAAATGATGCTGCAAATTCTGTACTGATAGCAATCTGGTCTTTTTCATTCAGTACATTGAGTACAAAAGCATGGCTTCCGAATTTAAATCCGCTTTTTATTCTGATCACGTCTTTTTCAAAGATTTTCAAAAATTCGTAACTGTTGCTGATCTGATCAAAACAATCTCTTACCGCTTGAAAAACAAGGTGGGTTTCTATATCCAAACCATTTATAATTACCGTAACCGAAGTGAGGTCATTTAGCTCTGGAAGAAGGTCTTCACTGTAAATAATGTCTTTCGGATCCAGGATTACAACCGTTTCTTTATCTGCACTTTCACCTGCCTGTTGCGTTAATTGTATAGTGGCATTACCGTCTTTTAGGGTAACGGTGCTTGCAGAAGTTTGTTCAATTTTAATATCGCCAATGGTATCTTTTATAATGCCTACAACAAGTTCTAGCGCTTTTGATTGGGTATTGTTCATTATGGTATTTTTTACAAAGGTAATGCTTGCCTACGGTGCCGGATAATTATCATTTAAAATAATACAATATTTGTTGCTAAGTGTTTTATTTTTAATGGCTTAATTTTTTTATGTTAGCTGGTGTTATTTTATTTCAACTGTTTGTTAGATGAAGAAGGTAAAGCTGCGGATTATCCAAAAAGGATTTCGTGAGGGTAATTGCTCCGTATCCTCGTAACCGATTTCTGATATGCGATCTTCATCAAACTGATAAATGCTGGCTCCCGGATAGCAGATGTGCGGAAGGGAGAGCTCGGCAATAATAAACTAGACCTGGCCCGCTTTTTTCAATTGATTAATTCATTTCATGTAGTTCAACAGTCATAAAACCTTTTTCTTCACTATACAGCAAATATTCAATTACAATAAAAACAAGCGTTTTTTTTTAGGGAAAATGCCAATTTCTTCATCTAAAGGAATCATTAATTGCTTTATTAGTTAAAAAAGTACCCTAAATATGCTGTTTGCACTTATAAATCAACTTTTTATGTGCTAAACCACGATTTTCAGAATGGAAACCTGAAGTTCAACTTCATTATAACTTCATAAATCTGTATTTATTTCGCCTTCGAATTAAATCATTGCGTAACCACAATTTATTGAAATCAATTAAGTATCTGCAAACCGGTCGTAGATAGCTTTTCATTATAAATTGATTGCCAATGAAAACTAATTAAAGAAAAAATAAATCAGATTAAAACCATTAACGAAAAAAAATGAAAAGAGTTCTCATGTGCTTAGGCTTGTGTACTTTGCTTTACGTAACAGGTTGCACCTCGAAGAAAGAAGAAAAGGAAGAAGTAGCTACTTATGCAGTAACCACTCCGTTAAGGATGGATACTTCCTTTACCAAAGAATATGTTTCGCAGATTAAATCCGTTCGGAACATAGAAGTTAGGGCCCAGGAAAAGGGTTATCTCCAAAATATTTATGTAGATGAAGGCCAGCATGTAAAAGCAGGTCAGCTGTTGTTTAAGATTATGCCTAAAGCAGCTCAATCTGAGTTGCTAAAAGCACAGGCTGAAACTAAATCGGCAGAAATTGAACTGGAAAACACCAAATTACTGTCAGATAAAAATATCGTTTCTAAAAATGAGCTTGCTATGGCCAAAGCCAAACTGCAATCGGCTAATGCCGAAACTTCTTTGGCTAAATTCCATTTGTCTAACACCGAAATCAGAGCGCCATTTGATGGCACCATCGACCGTATTCCTTTAAAATTGGGTAGTTTGGTTGATGAAGGTGCTTTGTTAACCAGCCTGTCAGACAATAGCCAGGTATTTGCCTACTTCAACGTATCAGAGCCGGAATATTTAAACTACCAGAGCGCTGCAAAGGCAAAAGGGCAGCAGGAAGTAAGCTTATTACTGGCCAATAACGAGTTGCTTAAATCAAAGGGTAAAGTTGAGGTGATCGAAAGTGAATTTGATAACGAAACTGGGAACATTGCATTCAGGGCAAGGTTCAACAATTCCGATAATTTACTAAGAAACGGCGAAACCGGTAAAATCCAGATGGTTGTTCCTTTAAAAAATGCCATTGTTATTCCACAGAAAGCAACTTACGACATCCAGGATAAAACTTATGTTTTCGTAATTGATAAAAGCAATAAAGTACACTCCAGGGCCATTACCATTGCAGGCGAGCTGCCGGATTTATACATTATCGGCGACGGCATCACAGTAGAAGATAAGATCTTACTTGAAGGTGTACAGAAAGTTAAAGACGATGATAAAATTGCCTTTAAATTCCAGCAGCCTCAGGATGTGATGAAACAATTGAGATTGAAAACAGAATAATCTAAACCCCTCCATACTTATTTTATGTTTAGTAAATTCATACAAAGGCCCGTCCTTTCTATCGTAATATCGCTTATTATTGTGTTTCTCGGGGTGCTGGCCATCAGCTACCTGCCGGTAACACAATTCCCATCCATTTCACCGCCTAAAGTAAATATTACGGCAGAGTACCCTGGAGCAAACAACGAATTGTTGATTAAATCGGTGGTTATTCCGCTTGAGCGTGCACTTAACGGTGTACCGGGAATGAAATATATTGCTTCTGATGCAGGTAACGATGGTGAAGCATCAATCCAGGTGGTATTTAACCTGGGTACCGATCCCAATCAGGCCTCGCTTAACGTACAGAACCGTGTAGCGGCCGTTACCAATAAACTTCCACCTTTAGTGGTTCGCGAAGGGGTTAAAATTACCCGTGAAGAGTCGAACATGTTGATGTATATCAACTTGTACAGTAAAGACCCTAAAATGAATCAAAACTTCCTGTATAACTATGCAGATATCAACTTGCTTTCGGAGCTAAAAAGGGTTGATGGTGTAGGTTTTGCCGATATTTTGGGAGATAGGGATTATGCCATGCGTATATGGTTAAAACCAGACCGCATGCAGGCCTATAAAATTTCTGTAGATGACGTAATGAAGTCGCTTGACGAACAGAGTTTAGAAGCCTCTCCAGGTAAAACAGGAGAGAGTTCGGGTAAACGTTCGCAGGCTTTTGAATATGTATTAAAATATTCAGGTCGTTTTAATACCAAAGAAGGATATGAAAACATCGTGGTAAGGGCAACTCCCAATGGAGAATTGCTTCGCTTAAAAGATATCGCTGATGTAGATTTTAGTGCTTCTGCTTACAATTTATACTCTACCTTAAACGGTAAGGCATCTGCTGCGATTGTTTTAAAGCAATCTTACGGCAGTAACGCCAGTCAGGTTATTAAAGATGTTAAGGCTAAAATGGCCGAGATTAAATCGGCTTCATTTCCTAAAGGTGTAGATTACGAAATCAGTTACGACGTTTCCAAATTCCTGGACGCATCTATAGAAAAGGTAATCCACACTTTGGTAGAGGCTTTTATCCTGGTGGGTTTAGTGGTATTCTTATTCCTTGGCGATTGGCGTTCAACCCTTATTCCAGCCATTGCTGTACCGGTATCCTTAATCGGAACCTTTGTGTTTATGCAGTTCTTCGGCATTACACTTAACTTAATTACCCTATTTGCTTTAGTATTGGCTATTGGGGTAGTGGTAGATGATGCGATTGTGGTAATTGAGGCGGTGCATGCCAAGATGGAGCACGACAGGCACCTCTCGGTACTCAAAGCTACACAGCAGGCCATGAAAGAGATTGGCGGAGCAATTATTGCGATTACCTTCCTGATGGCATCGGTATTTATTCCGGTAGCATTTATGTCTGGTCCGGTGGGTATTTTCTACCGTCAGTTCTCCATTACCATGGCAACGGCAATCATTCTTTCAGGTATTGTGGCTTTAACGCTTACACCGGCATTATGTGCCATTATGTTGAAGAACAATCACGGTTCAACCAAAAAGAAAACCATTATCGACCGTTTCCTCGATGGTTTTAATAATGGTTTTAACAAACTTTCTGGTAAATATGAACTGGTATTGAGTAAAGTGGTAAGCCGCAGGATATTAACCTTTGGTATATTAGTTGCCTTTTGTTTGGGTATTTGGGGATTAAGTGGAAGTGTACCATCAGGATTTATTCCTAACGAAGATCAGGGGATGGTGTATGCCATTATCCAGACGCCTCCTGGGTCTACTTTGGAGCGTACCGACCAGATTGCTGAGAAACTGCAAAGAATGTGTGAAGACATTGACGGTGTAAAATCAGTTTCATCATTGGCAGGATATGAAATCCTTACGGAAGGTACAGGATCTAACTCGGGTACCTGTTTAATTAACCTGAAAGATTGGAGCGAACGTAAACATTCTGCAGCAGAAATTATTGAAGAGCTTGAAGAGAAATCAAAATCTATCCCTGGTGCAACCATCGAATTTTTCCAGCCACCAGCAGTTCCGGGTTATGGTGCCGCAGGCGGTTTCGAGCTTCGATTATTAGATAAAGCAGGTAGTGGCGATTACAAAAAAATGGAAACCGTTGCCAAAGATTTTGTACGCGAGCTGAATAAACGTAAAGAGCTTTCATCCGTATTTACTTTCTATAGCGCAAGTTTCCCGCAATACATGCTGGATGTTGATAACGACATTGCGCAACAAAAAGGAGTAAGTATTGATAATGCGATGAATACCCTGTCAACATTTGTAGGGAGTAATTACGAAACCAGTTTTATTAAATATGACCACCAGTATAAAGTAATCGTACAGGCCTTGCCTCAATACAGGGCTTTACCAGAGGATATCTTAAAACTGTCGGTTAAAAATGACCGCGATGAGATGGTGCCTTTTTCAGCCTTCATTAAAATGCGTAAAGTTTATGGTTTATCGGAGATTACCAGACACAATATGTATAATGCTTCAGAGATCAGCGGACAATCTGCTCCGGGTTATAGCTCTGGTGAGGCCATTAAAGCCATTACCGAAGTAGCCAAGAAAACTTTGCCAAGGGGATTTGGTATCGATTGGGCAGGTATTTCTAAAGATGAGGTATCAAGAGGCAACGAGGCCATTTACATTTTCCTGATCTGTTTAGGTTTCGTGTACCTGGTTTTGGCCGCACAGTATGAGAGTTTCATTTTACCACTTTCGGTAATCCTCTCTCTACCGGCCGGTATTTTTGGCGCATTCCTTTTCCTTAAATTATTGGGACTGGAAAACAACATTTATGCACAGGTGGCCATGGTAATGTTGATCGGTTTATTAGGTAAAAATGCGGTGCTAATTGTGGAATTTGCGACGCAGCGCCAAAGTCAGGGGGCAACAGTGCTTAAAGCGGCAATGGAAGGCGCAAGTGTGCGTTTCCGTCCGATTTTAATGACCTCTTTTGCCTTTATCGCAGGTTTGATCCCCTTGATGATTGCAACAGGACCTGGAAAGATCGGTAACCGCACCATTGGTTCGGCTGCTGCGGGTGGTATGCTTTTCGGTACCATTTTCGGCGTAATCGTGATCCCTGGGTTATATTATATATTCGGAACAATTGCAGCTAAACACAAGCTCATCAAAATTGAAGAAGAACATCCGTTAACTGAAGAAATTGAGAATAATGTTTAAGAATAATCTTTATAAAGGCCTTGGATTGGTGTTAATATGCGCAGCATATACCGCCTGTAAGCTACCGGAAGTAGCCCAACGTGCCGAAAATAAAAATGTACCTGTGAGCTTTAATGGCTCACAGGATACAGTAAGTACAGCTGGTATTCAATGGCGTAACTTTTTTACAGATCCTAACCTGATCAACCTGATTGATACCGCACTTAAAAATAACCAGGAGCTAAATATTACCCTTCAGGATATTGAAATTGCTAAAAATGAAATTAAGGCCAGAAAAGGAGAACTTTTACCAAGCGTAACCTATGGCGCTGGTGCCGGATTTGATAAAGTGGGCCGTTACACCAGTTCGGGTGCAGGTGATGCTTCTACAGAAATTACGCCAGGCAAAGGTGTGCCAGAAGTATTGCCTGATTACCATTTTGGCTTACAGGCCAATTGGGAAGCGGATATCTGGCATAAACTGCGCAATTCGAAAAAAGCTGCCATTAGCCATTATTTATCAACGGTTGAGGGCAAAAACTTTGTGATTACCAACTTAATAGCCGAAGTAGCCAATTCATATTATGAGTTATTAGCGGCCGATAACCAGTTAGAAACGGTAAAAAAGAATATCGAGCTACAGCGCAATGCTTTGGAGCTGATGAAAATCCAAAAACAGGCTTCAAGGGTTAACGAACTTGCTGTACGTAAATTTGAGGCAGAGGTATTAAGTTCAAAAAGTTTAGAATTTGATATTCAGCAGAACATTACCGAAACAGAGAATAAAATTAACTTCCTGTTAGGCCGTTATCCTCAACCGATCGCCAGAGACAAATCTAATTTTACAGATTTGGTTCCGCCAACTGTACAAACAGGTTTACCTTCACAGTTATTGGCTAACCGTCCGGATATTAAACAGGCGGAGTATGAACTAGCCGCTGCTAAATTGGATGTTAAAGTAGCTAAAGCACAGTTCTATCCATCATTGGGTATCTCCGCTGCAATTGGTTATCAGGCTTTTAATCCTTCATATTTATTAAGAACACCGGAATCTTTAATTTATTCTTTAGCCGGAGATTTAGCCGGGCCACTGATCAATAAAAATGCGATAAAGGCTGAATATTTAACAGCAAATGCCAAACAGTTGCAGGCAGTTTTTGATTATGAAAAAACCATTTTAAATGGTTATATTGAAGTCGCCAATCAGTTGTCAAAAATTAGCAATCTACAGAAAAGCTATGATCTGAAATCGAAACAGGTTGCTGCACTTACGCAGTCGATCGATATTTCGAACGATTTGTTTAAATCTGCCAGAGCCGATTATTTTGAGGTATTGATGACCCAACGCGATGCATTACAATCAAAATTAGAGCTGATCGAAACTAAAAAACAACAGCTAAATGCTGTAGTAGATATTTATCATGCGCTGGGTGGCGGATGGAGATAGTTAAATTGCTATAACCTCATTTCATTATTATCCTTATAAATCTAGTTAGGCTGTTCCAAATCGGGGCAGCCTTTCTCTTTTTTTGTCATTCTGAGTACAGCGAAGAATCTTTATAGTTGCTAACGCCCATTTCTATTCAGCGTTAAATACCTTTCGGTATCGTCATTGCGAGAAGGCTTTTTCAGCCGACGAAGCAATCTTACAACGATCGCTATTAGCGTATGCATTAAAATGATAGCTTTTCTTTTTTGATCTATGAACAGTTTATCGTTACAACCAGCAACCACCTTACAATAGCCCTTTTACCCTTTGTTCATTTATTTATCATAAAATTCATTTTGCAAACAATGCCATCTGCCTGCGGTTATCTTTATCATTGAATTTATCATCATATCTGAAATAAAATGGGAAAAACTACATTTAAATTTGGCGAATTAGAAGTTAACCGCTTAGGTTATGGCGCAATGCAATTAACCGGTAATGGTGTTTTTGGCGAAGTAGAAGACCGGGAAAATGCAATCACGGTTTTGCGCGAAGCAGTGGCGAATGGCGTTAATTTTATTGATACAGCGGAGGCTTATGGACCAAAATTTAACGAGACGCTGATTGCCGATGCTTTATCACCTTTTCAAAAAGGTCTTTTTATAGCCACTAAAGGCGGTTTTGATCGACCAGGTCCAAATAATTGGGTGCCTAATGGTGCACCAGAAAAAATCAGACAGGATATTGAAGGAAGTTTACAGCGTTTAAAAGTAGATTCAATCGATTTATGGCAACTGCACCGCATTGATCCCAACGTGGATGTCGCCAAAACCCTGGCACCTGTGTTAGAAGCTGTGAAAGAAGGTAAAATAAAAAATGTAGGCTTATCAGAAGTAACCATCGATCAGATTAAACAGGTGCAGGACATTCTTCCGATAGTTTCGGTTCAAAATTTATATAACCTTAGCAACAGACAGTGGGAGGGTGTTTTGGATTTTACAGCAGAACAAGGTCTGGCTTTTATTCCCTGGTTTCCGTTAGCTTCTGGTCCGCATAAGTTAGCCGATAAGATTAAAGCAATTGCCGATACACATCACGCTACAACCGCGCAGATTGCTTTAGCCTGGTTATTAAAAAGATCATCAAATATCCTTTTAATTCCTGGAACAAAATCTGTAGAACATTTAAAAGAAAATTTAAAAGCGGCAGAAATTGAATTGACTGAAGAAGAATTTGAAAGTTTAGCGCAATAGAATGGTTTTGTCATTCTGAGCGCAGCGAAGAATCTTTTTCTTTTCTGCAAGTTTAGCCTACTTTACTGGTCTTAGCGTCTCGCTAAGACCTTTTTTATTGCAATTAATTTTTGCCACGGAAGCACAGAGAACACGGAAAATTCCCTGCGATCGTCATTTCGAGCGAAGTGCAACGCAGTCGAGAAATCTGTCTAGATAGATCTCTCCATTTCGCTGCGCTACAGTCGAGATGACGAAGGTTCTATTGGAATCTTTTTTTACTGCAATTAATTTTTGCCACGGAAGCACCGAGAACACGGAAAATTCCCTGCGATCGTCATTTCGAGCGGAGTGCAACGCAGTAGAAAAATCTTCCTACATAAATCTCTCCATTTCGCTGCGCTACAGTCGAGAGGACGACGATTCTATTGGATTCTTTTTTTACTGCAATTAATTTTTGCCACGGAAGCACAGAGAACACGGAAAATTCCCTGCGATCGTCATTTCGTGCGCAGTGCAACGCAGTCGAGAAATCTGTCTATATAGATCTCTCCATTTCGCTGCGCTGCAGTCGGGATGACGACGATTCTATTGGAAAATAACAGGTGCAACGGACTGATAGGCCGCGAAGAATCGTCATTGACGAATTTCACTTAATTTCTTATACCCATAGTTAAATCCTATATTTTAAATCATTTATTAAAAATATTATATGATATTTAAGCATGAAAAAAGTCTTTCTAACCACCATCATTTTATTTTCTATCCTATTTCAAAAAGCTATGGCGCAAAATAAACCAGAAAATACACCTGCTATTTTAAACCATATCGCTGTTTATGTAGCCGATTTAAACAAAGCCACTGCTTTTTACGAAAGTGTTTTCAACCTTAAAATGATTCCCGAACCTTTTAAAGATAACCGACATACCTGGTTTACCTTAGGGCCAGCCGGACAGTTGCATTTAATCCAGGGGGCAAAAGGAAATGAAACTTTTGATAAAAACGGACACTTGTGTTTCAGTGTTCCGTCAGTTGATGAATTTGTAAAAAAGCTGAATGCCAAAAATATCAGTTTCGAGGACTGGCCAGGAAAGAAAGATGGAATTACTATCCGTGTTGACGGCGTAAAACAAATTTATTTTAAGGATCCGGATGGACATTGGCTGGAAGTAAACGACGCCAGGTAAATTCTTTGCTACGTCAGACCTTTGTTTTGCTACATCATTTATATTTATTCCATATCCTGCAAGACTATGAAATTTAAATATTTTTATGCACTTTTTTTGATTGTTGGTTTTATCACGCCATCAAAAGCACAAAACGAAAAAGCTGAGGCTGATTTTAAATCCGTAATGGAAAAATATCAAACTGTTGGCGCTTCCGTAGCGGTAGTCAAAAATGGCCAGATTATTTATACCCATTCGTTTGGTTTAAAAGATTTGGATAAAAAACTACCTTTAAACAATCAGGATATTTTTAGGATTGCTTCGATATCCAAGTCTTTTTCAGCAACATCTATTATGCAGCTGTTAGAAGCTGGTAAAATTTCTCTCAATGATGATCTTGGAGATCTGGCCGGTTTTAAAATCAGAAATCCAAAATTTCCGGATCAGAAAATTACTTTAAAGATGGCGTTGTCGCACACGTCCAGTTTAAACGATTCACAAGGATATTTAAATTTCGATGTGATCAATCCCGATAAAAATTCAGATTGGGCCAAATGTTATAATGATTATTCCCCGGGAAGCAAATTTGATTATTGTAATCTTAACTTTAACCTGATTGGTGCAATCATTGAGAAGAAATCGGGCGAACGCTTTGATTATTATGTGAAAAACCACATTATAAAGCCATTGGGAATTTACGCTGGTTATTATATAGATTCTTTGGACAGCACACGTTTTGTGAATTTGTATGAGTATCATCCAGATACCAAAACTTATACACCTTCTCCAAGTGCTTACGCGCCGAGACGGGCTGAAATTGCCAATTATGTAATGGGTTATACCACACCGATTTTTTCGCCAACAGGAGGAATGAAAATTTCGGCTACAGATTTAGCTAAATACATGATGATGCACATGAATTATGGCACATCAAATGGTGTTAAAATAATCACCAAAAAAAGTGCTAAAATGATGCAAACAGCCTTAACTGATGATGAAGGATATGGCCTGGCCATCAGAACTGCCGATCAGCTCATACCCGGCGTTAAGTTAAAAGGACATACTGGCTCTGCTTATGGTTTATATAGCACCATGTTTTTTAATCCCAAAGAAAAGTTTGGATTTGTTATTATTACCAACGGAATAAATGCAACCTATACAGATGGTTTTCCCGATTTCAGTCGCGCTGCTATTAACAGTTTGTACGAATCTTTTTTCAAATAGCTTAAAGCAGGTTAGATAAACCGTTCTTATTAAAGAAAGCGGTAAAGTTCTAATGCCTGCCTTTGGATGGTTTACATTATTTCCTTTTACTTTTTGGTCGAAAATGCTTTTAACAGGTGCTAAATCAATTAAATGTGACGAGTCGGTAATGGCTTGCTCTACCGTTACCGGATTTTTGCTTTCATTTCTATAATCCATATCGCCGTTATTGATTCACAAATCGTTGGTAAGTACTTCCTGATTTAATTTTTTCCATCGTGAAGTATTCTTTCAGTTTGGAGAATTCCATGCTGTGAAGCGCTTTTACAGCTGATTTAAGTGTTTCAGTGCTTATGCCTAATCTGGCGGCCCAATAATTGCGGTCTTGTTCGTCTGCAATCTCGATAAATTCTTTTCTGGCATTCATCGAATTAAGTTGATTTTCCATTTTTATAATTTTGGTTAGTGTAATATAAAAACAGCATATTTTCCTTTTGGTTTTCTACTTTTGTCAGTAAATTCTCAAAAATTAATAATAAACCCAGGTTTTCATTAATACCTTCAATTAATCCCGTGAAAAATTGTTTCACAGCAATTTTTAATGCCAAAATCGATGGTTTTTAACGTTTTGACTGTGATCGCTAAAAAGAGTAACGTTTTCTTTACAAAACACTAGGTTTTGTCAGTTTACATTTTTACTATTGTATTGTAATATAATTTTTACAATGCTAAGCCGTTTTTTTACCAATACTCAAAGTCTGTTTTCAAGTCGAAAATTTTATCAGGATAACAGGTTTGTATTATTTCTTTGGGTACTGATTACCCTGATTTTTGTAATAGATTCGTGGGCAACACATCGCTACAATAATTACCTGATTTTTGAGAATACGTTTAGAAACTTACTCCACGAGCGTTCGCTCTATGCAACTTATCCGGCTTATCATGAAGATACGAATCACTATGGCCCTATCTTTAGCCTGTTAATTGCACCATTTGCAATCTTTCATAATTGGATAGGATTATTATTATGGAATCTGTTTAACTGTTTCCTGCTTTTTAAGGCCATACAAACTTTGCCATTAACTGAAGATCAAAAAATAATTATTGGATATATTGCCATACCTTGTTTAATAGAATCCATGCTTAACCAGCAGTTTAATGCTGGTGCAGGTGCACTGATGGTATTGAGTTACACGCAGGTGAATAAAAACAAAGGGATCTGGTCCGCGCTTTGCATTGTACTCGGTACTTTTATTAAACTTTATGGTATTGTAGGCTTGGTTTTTTTCTTTTTTGCCAAAAAGAAGCCGGCTTTTATCTTTTGGTTAATCTTGTGGTCGGTGGTAATATTCTTATTGCCTATGCTTTTAGCTTCTCCTGATTATGTAGTGCATTGTTATGTAGATTGGAAAAACTCCCTGGTGGGTAAAAATATGACCAATGTTTTGGGTGGAGGGATTGATATTTCCATTATGGGTTTCTTCAGAGCGCTTTTTGATGCGAAGAAAATACCGAATTTTTTATTCCTCAGCCTTGGAGCCATATTGTTTGTTTTGCCCTTAATAAACATATCCCGTTTCAAAAAAGATAAATTCCAATTGATGATCCTGTCATCGGTAATGATTTTTCCAATATTATTCAGCACAGGAGCTGAAGATTGTACATTCATTATCTCCATTATTGGGGTAGGCGTATGGTATGTGAAAGAAAGCAACGCGGCTATGAAAAAGGTATTATTGCCCGTTTTACTTTTAATTACTTGCAATTTCCCGCTATTGTTATTCCCGGTCTTTGCCAAATCACACCCGCTGTCTTTAGCTGTCATCAGCCTGCCTTATTTTTTGGTATGGTTAAAGGTTATTTATAATGCTACCAATAATAGGTTCACTTATGCGGAAGAAACAGAGCCGGAAATGATTATTGCGCTAACAGATTAAGTTTAAAATTTTATTTTCTTAAAGGTTTTAATGCCCGTTTGAAAAGACGGGTGTTAAAACCTTTTTCGTTATAGGACTGTTTTATAGCTGTCTAATCAGAATATTTATGGATGATAAACAAAAAAAAGGTGATGCTGATCGGTCAAGAATCAACATTAAAGAAGCTTATGAGCTGGATTATTGGTCTAACAAGTTTGGTGTGAGCAAAGATAAACTTAAAGCTGCGGTAGAAACAGTCGGAACCTCTGCCGATGCAGTTGAAGATTATTTGAAAAAGTAAAATATTAATTATGAGTTTGAAAAAGTATGTTTCCAAACGCGATTTCTCAAAAACTACAGAACCGAAATCGGGTAAAAGCAGCGATCGGAATAAATTACATTTTGTAATTCAAAAACACGATGCATCCAGGTTGCACTACGATTTCAGACTCGAAATGGAAGGTGTTTTAAAAAGCTGGGCCGTGCCAAAAGGGCCCTCAACCGATCCTAAAACCAAACGCCTGGCCATGATGGTAGAAGATCATCCGTACGATTACAAAGATTTTGAAGGCATTATCCCGCAGGGCGAATATGGTGGAGGAACCGTGATTGTGTGGGATGAAGGTACCTATGAACCGATTGAGGCTATAAAAGGTAAAAAAGCACAGGAAAAACATCTTTTAAAACAGTTAAATGAAGGTTCGTTGAAAATTAAATTGAACGGAGAAAAACTTCATGGCGAATTTGCCCTGGTTAAAACGCATGGCATGGGCGAAAATGGCTGGCTGCTCATTAAACATAAAGATGATTATGCCTCCACAAAAGATATTACCAAAGAAGATAAATCCGTGCTTTCCGGAAAAACAATAGAAAAGATGGAAAAAACATCCGATAAGGTTTGGAAAGCAGGAAAAGAGCAGAAAATAAAGCCCGAAAATAAAAATCCCGGGCCAAAGGTTAAAAAAGAAACAAAACCCGTAGGCGATGATAAAAACATTGATGTAAAAGCCATTCTGAAAAAAGCACCAAAATCGGCAATGCCTAAAAACATAAGACCCATGTTGGCCATATTGGTTGATGAGCCATTTGATGATCCAAACTGGCAGTATGAAGTGAAATGGGATGGATACCGGGCCCTAGCATTTATCAATAAAGGAAAAGTAGAACTCTTTTCGAGGAATAATAAATCATTTAACGAAAAGTTTTATCCCATTTATGACCTGCTTAACGAATGGAAAATCAATGCCGTTTTGGATGGGGAAATTTTAGTGTTGAACGACAAAGGCATATCCAATTTCGGTTCATTACAAAACTGGCGAAGTGAAGCTGATGGCGAACTCGTTTTTTACGTATTCGATATTCTATGGTATGAGGGCAAAAACCTGATGGAAATACCGCTTGATGAGCGTCAGGCTATTTTAAATGATGTACTGCCAACTGATGATGACCGTGTGCGTTTAGGTAAAGTTTTTAAAGCCAGTGGTGTCGATTTTTTTGATGCTGCTCAAAGGATGGGTTTGGAAGGCATCATCGCCAAAAAAACGGATAGCACTTATGTTCCTGACCGAAGATCGAAAGAGTGGTTGAAAATTAAAGTGCACAAACGCCAGGAGGTTGTTATAGCCGGTTTTACCAAAAATGCCGATACCTCCAAATCTTTCAGTTCACTTTTACTGGGTGTATATGAAAAAGGAAAATTGCAGTATGTAGGTAAAGTTGGTACCGGGTTTTCGGATAAATTGCAAAAAACAATGATGGAGCAGTTTAAGCCGATAATAGTAGATAAAAGCCCTTTCGAAAGTATCCCCGATGTAAATAAACCCTCACGTTTCAGGCCAAATCCACCAAAGGCAAAAGCCACCTGGTTGAAACCAGAATTGGTTTGCGAAGTTGCTTTTACGGAAGTAACCGAGGACGGTGTTTTTCGACATCCGTCTTTTCAGGGCATGCGAGTAGATAAAAAAGCCACGGAAGTGGTAAGAGAAGTGGAAATGCCCACAGAAAAAATTATTGACGAAACTAAAGAGCGAAGCCCACATGAACAGGCAATAAAAGCACCAGAAGGTAAACAACCAAAAACTTTGTTGAATCCGAAAGATGAAACGCAGGTTAGAAAAATAAAAGGCCACGAACTTAAATTTACCAACCTGAGTAAAATATATTGGCCTGAAGATAAAGTAACTAAAAGAGACATGTTTAACTACTATTATCAGGTGGCTGAATACATTTTACCTTACCTGAAAGATCGCCCGCAATCGTTAAATCGTTTTCCTGGCGGAATACATGGCCCTAGTTTTTACCAAAAAGATGTAAAAGGAAAAGCGCCAGATTGGGCCGAAACTTTTCCATATGAAAATGGCGAAGGCGAAAAAAAAGAATACCTGGTTGGAACAGATGAAGCTTCCCTACTCTGGATGGCCAGTTTGGGCTGTATAGAAATGAACCCCTGGTTTAGCCGTATACAGCACCCCGATAACCCTGATTATTGCGTAATTGATCTCGATCCGGATAAACAAACTTTTGATCAGGTGGTTGAGGCAGCGCTGGAAACTAAAAAAGTATTAGATGCTATAGATGTTCCAAGTTACTGTAAAACCTCAGGCTCTACCGGTATGCACATTTACATTCCTTTAAATGCGAAATACGATTATGATCAGAGTCAGATGTTCGCTAAAATTATTGTAAGTCTGGTACATAAACAGATCCCTGATTATACGTCATTAGAACGGATGGTAGCTGCACGAAAAGGGAAAATGTACCTCGATTTTTTGCAGAACAGGCCAGGGGCAACCATCGCCGGACCTTATTCTTTACGGCCAAAAGTGGGAGCAACGGTTTCCATGCCTTTGCATTGGGATGAAGTAAAACCTGGTTTGAAGATGAAAGACTTCAATATTTTTAATGCTATAGATCGTTTAAAAGTTGAAGGAGACTTGTTTAAAGGAGTTTTGGGCAAAGGTATAGACTTAAAAAAAGCCATAAATAAGGCCAAGAGTGTTTTTGGATAAAGATGAATGATCTTTTCCCGCTTTCATTATATTTGAAAAAAATTAAAATAATGATCGCACACCACGTTTTATTCTGGCTTAAAGCCGATACCACCGACGAGCAAAAAACTGCTTTCCGCAATAGCTTACAAACATTAGAAAACATTGAAGTTGTTAAAACTTTTCATATTGGCGTACCAGCCCCGATTGAGCGTGCTGTTGTAGATACCACTTATACCTTTAGTTTGCTTTTATTATTTGAAGATTTGGCTGCGCATGATGTTTACCAGGTTCATCCATTGCATAAAGCTTTCTTAGATGAATTCAGAGTTTACTTTGAAAAGGTTGTTATTTACGACGCAGGATAAGATTTAATGCCTTCGATAAACCGGAGGCATTTTTTTATGGTTTGATTTCTGAATAACACATTGTTATACAGAATAGCATCACCTTGATTCGAGGGGTATCGGATAGAAATGTAATGAAAGATACAAGAAAATACCTTAAGTGTATGCTGTGCTTTAATCAGCGTGCCTGGTGGCTCAATTTCATTAAGGTAATCCCATGGGCACAGGTGGAAATAATTTGACCACAGATAAAAAGGATGCACACAGATGTAAAGATCCGTTGTTTATCGGTGTACATCTGTGGTTAAAAACTTTAACTTAATGACATTAGCCCTATGACTAGACAGTTTTTTAAAAAAATGTTATCTCTCAACTGGTTTATGAAATTATATATTGCTAATTAAAAATACAATTTTATACTTTTTGATACTTATTTATAAGTAATTAATAAAGCCGAAAAACCAAAATGTTTTTGATTGCGTAAATGTTTTAAACCGCGATCATTATGGAAAAAACAGCTACATTTATTAAAAGAGCCTCAATTAATGTAAACCAGCTGGATAGCATTAAAATTGGTGATTTTTTATCTGATGAATATGGAAAATCTGGCAAAGTATGTGAAATCGAAAAAATAAACCGTTCCGGTGAATTTCATTATTACTTTAAATTATCTAAATCGGGTACAATCTTAATTATTCTATAATTCTTTATTAGTTCAACGCATTAGCGTTTCTTTCTGTTATGAGTGTATCTTATAACAGTTCGCTTTGCTATGCCCATTAGTCATGTAGTTTTTGCGAAGATACCGCAAATATAGATTAAGGAAAAATCAATACCAGGGATAAATAATCTGAAAATTAAAGTTACAGTTTAGAAATACTAAAGCTTTTGTTATGCGTATATTAGGTGTATAATTCGAATTATGCCAGATAGCGAAGATCATTTCTATTCTAATTTGCCTATTCATAAAATGCCATTACATCAGTTATTGATTAAAAATCAATTATTTGAAAAAGTAATTGCAGGCTGGTGCGTAATCATTACTGATATCAAGCGTTCAACAGCTGCTGTAAATTCGGGGCTGCACGAGAATGTTAACCTTATTGCTACGGGAAGTATTGTTGCCGTGCTCAATATTGCGTTTAAAGCCAACATTTCGGTTCCATTCTTTTTTGGTGGCGATGGAGCCACTTTTATTGTTCCGCCAGGTATTGTAGATGATGTGATGAAATCACTGTTAAAATACAAAGAGAATACTTTACTAAATTTTAACCTCGATTTAAGGACAGGGATTATACCCGTTGCAGAAATTTATAAAAATGGTCATACCCTTAAGATTTGTAGATTTAGCAGCGCCGAAACATTTTCTATACCCATTGTTTTGGGCGATGGCCTGGCTTATGCTGAACAAATTATAAAGGGAGAGAATTACCTGCTGGCTGATCATCATACCGCAAGCGATGAAATTGATTTAAGTGGGATGCAATGTCGCTGGGACAAGATTGAACCACCTGAAAACAGTGATGAGGTAGTTACATTAGTGGTGATTGCATCAGAAATAGCGCAACAGGCAGCGGTGTTCAGCAAAGTAATCCTTCACCTTGATCAAATTTACGGAAGTCCGGAAAAGCGTCAGCCCATTTCTGTTCCTAAATTGATTTTCCGAACAAGCTTTAATAGTTTGGGTAAGGAGATGAAGCACCGCCTGGGAAAGATTAAATTTCTTGAACTCATTAAATCATGGTTCATCAACGTTTACGGATATATTTATTTCCGGACAGACCGTGGTAAAAAATACCTGAAGCAACTTGTCGAAATGTCGGATACACTCGTGGTAGATGGCAGGATAAATACGGTAATTACCGGTACTGCAAAGCAACGTTTGGCATTAGAGCAAGCCCTTAACCAGCTTGAAAAAAACAATGAAATTTTGTATGCTTTTTACGTAAGTGGGGAATCGGTGATGTCTTGTTATGTAAGGGACCTGGAAGATGACCATATTCATTTTGTTGATGGAGCAGATGGAGGCTATACCCAGGCCGCAGGAATTCTTAAACAGAAAATACGCGATAAATTTAACGCTTTGCGATAAAAGTCAACAATTTAACAGACTAACCAAACATTTGTGAATGCTGACTTGTATGATACTTAGTTCAATTTGATTCATCAAAATATCAGCATAGTCTACCATATATGAAAAGTTATTCAAAGGTTTTAAGTAATGATCAACTTTTAGAGGTTCTTTTCTTATCAAAAGATGCAACAGCTATATACACTTCAGAACAAATTGTAATTGAAATGGCCAACGACGCCATGATTTCTTTTTGGGGTAAAGATCGCTCTGTTATTGGCAAGCCCCTGGAAGATGCAGTGCCTGAGTTAAAGGGACAGCCTTTTATTAATATGCTGAAAAATGTGTTGCTTACAGGAATTACGGATAATGGTGATGCTATTCCGGCTCAAACAATGAGGGATGGTAAGTTACATACCGCTTATTATACCTACGAATACCGGGCCATTAAGGATGATTCCGGAATCCCTTATTGTATTCTTCATACCGCCAGCGATGTTACTGATATGGTGAAGGCAAAAAAGGCAATCAAGGAGACAGAACAGCAACGTGAAGCACTGGATCAGGAACAGATTTTAATTGGCATAAAGGAAGAACAGCAAAAGAATGATTTTATCAGTATGGTAAGCCATGAGTTGAAAACGCCATTAACTTCTATCAGTGCTTACGTACAGTTAATGCAGAGCCGAAGTTTACCAGATACTTTTGTCACAAGTACTTTAGCTAAGGTGCAAAAGCAGATCCGGAAAATGAGCACATTAATCAGTTCTTTTTTAAATGTAGCGCGTTTAGAATCAGGAGAAATTCAATTGAACCTATCACATTTTGATCTCAATAAACTGATTCATGACCTTGTTGAAGATTTAAGATTAATATATCCTACTAACCGGATTGATTTTGAAGAGGGAGATGCTAAAATAATTTATGCAGATAAAGATAAAATTGGCTCTGTAATTTCAAATTTGATTAGCAACGCTGTAAAATATTCAGATCAGAACAGTACTGTTTTGATTCAATCTTCAAGCAAAGAGAGCGAAGTAAATGTTTCTGTAACCGATCACGGCATTGGCATCCAGGCCCATGATCTGAGAAAACTTTTTGACCGGTTTTATCGTGTAGAAAGCCAGCAAACTAAAACCATTTCAGGTTTCGGGATAGGTTTATACCTCAGCGCAGAGATTATTAACCGTCATAACGGGAAAATATGGGTAGAAAGTAAGTACGGCGAAGGTTCTACCTTCCATTTTGATATTCCACTCGTTTCTTAGCTGATATATTCAAATAAAAAACACAATCTTAAATGCTCATTTGTTACTGTTAAATGAGCATTTCATCTATAAACCCTGTAAACGGGGCAATCATAAAAACCTATCAGGAAGATACTGAAGCGTTAATTGATCAGAAAATTGATCAGGTACATCAAGCATGGTTAAGTTATAAGGAAACCGATTTTCAAAGCCGCTCAAAGCTATTGTTGCAGGTTTCGAAACTTTTAATCGAACGTAAAGATCAGCTGGCCGAACTTATGGCGTTAGAAATGGGGAAACCCCTAAAAGCTGGCGTAGCAGAAGTTGTCAAATGTGCTTCTGTTTGTGAATACTATGCAAAAAACGGTGCTGAATTTTTAGCTGATCAAATCATAAAAACCAGCGCATCCAAAAGCTATGTGAGTTTTCAGCCAATTGGTGTGGTATTGGCCATTATGCCCTGGAATTTCCCTTTCTGGCAAGTGTTTCGCTTTTTGGCGCCAGCCTTAATGGCTGGTAACTGTGCTGTTTTAAAACATTCATCAGGTGTTACAGGCTGTGCCATAGAAATAGAAAAAGTAATTGTCGATGCTGGCTTTCCGGCCAATGTTTTTAAAACACTAATCTGCAGCAGTAAATCCATCCCAAAAGTAATAGAAACCCCTTATATCAAAGCTGTAACCCTTACAGGAAGCACCGAAGCCGGTAAGAAAGTAGCCGAACAAGCAGGAAAATTAATTAAAAAAACAGTTTTGGAACTCGGTGGGAGCGATCCTTATGTGGTTTTGGAAGATGCCGATTTGGAAAAGGCGGCCAAAATATGTGCGGAAGCCAGGTTAATCAATAACGGACAAAGCTGTATTGCTGCAAAACGTTTCATTGTGGTCAAAGCAGTTGAAACGCAATTTACCCAACTTTTCAAAACAGAAATGGAAAGTAAAAAAACAGGAGATCCCTTGCAGAACGATACTGATTTAGGCCCAATGGCAAGGGCAGACCTTCGTGATGAATTGCATCAGCAAGTTTTAAAGAGTATCGAACAGGGTGCAAAATGTATTCTGGGTGGCGAAATCCCAGGTATGAAAGGCGAACATGCTTATTACCAGCCTACGATATTAACCCATGTAAAAAAGGGCGTATTGGCTTATGATGAAGAAATATTCGGTCCGGTAGCTGCAATTATCTCCGCAGAAGATACTGAAGATGCCATCCGGATAGCCAATGATACCAATTTTGGACTGGGTGCAGCCGTTTTTACCGAAAATGCAGCATTAGCAGAAGATATTGCGCGAAATAAACTTGAAGCAGGCTCTTGTTTTGTAAATGAGGGTGTTAAATCAGATCCAGCATTGCCTTTTGGAGGTATCAATGAATCTGGCTACGGCCGTGAATTAAGTATGTTCGGTATTCATGAGTTTGTGAATATCAAAACCGTGTACATCAAATAATAATATCCGATATGAAAGCAGTTAGAATCCATGAGTTTGGCGGACCAGAAGTTTTATCTATAGATGAAATTCCGGTTCCCCAGCCAGCACCAGATGAAGTATTAATTAAAGTGCATGCAACCAGCGTAAATCCGGTGGATTGGAAAATTAGAGAAGGACAAAGGAAAGTGAAATTTCCAGGAAAATTACCTTTAACCCTCGGTTGGGATGTTTCCGGAACAATTGAAGCATTAGGCGAAAAAGTGAGTGCTTTTAGAAAAGGAGATGAAGTGTATGGCAGGCCAGATCCAACAAAAAACGGTGCCTATGCTGAATACATTGTGGTAAAAGCCAACATTATCAGCATTAAACCCACTAGCATTGGGCATACCGAAGCTGCTGCAGTACCATTGGCAGGTTTAACGGCATGGCAAGCCTTATTCGATCATGGTTTGTTAAAAGCCGGACAAAAAGTACTGATTCATGCTGCAGCCGGTGGGGTAGGAACCTATGCCGTACAATTTGCAAAATGGAAAGGAGCCTACGTGATCGGTACCGCATCAAGCGCTAATATCGATTTTTTGAAGCGTTTAGGTGCCGATGAGGTAATCGATTATAAAATGGAAGATTTTGAGACCACTTTAAGTGATATTGATCTGGTTATAGATACCATTGGCGGAGAAACGCAACTCAAATCATTAACTATATTAAAAGCCGGAGGAAGGGTAATCACCACCTTAATGCCAGAGTTTGTGGCAGAAGCAAAGGCGAAAAACGTTCATCTTACCAGTTTTATGGCACAATCAATTCCTGATCAACTGACTGAAATTGCTACTTTGATCGATTCAGGTAAAGTTAAACCTGTTATAGAAAAAGTTTTGCCTTTTACCAGCGCCAGGCAAGCTCAAACGGAAAGCGAGCAGGGACATACCAGAGGAAAGATTGTATTGCAGGTAATTTAGTAGAGAAGTCCGAAGTCGGATGTCCGAAGAAATAATAATTCATATTATTATCGTCCTCCTGAAGAAATTCAGAAGGACGATAATATTCAAATTTTAAATCTTAATGATCTTAACAGCTTAATGGTGAAAAAAACAAGTATTACTCCAAATAAATATCCTTACTAAAATCATTCTCCGTTACGTCGGCAGACTGTGGTTGAATAATTACGAACTTGATTACGTTATACTCTGATTTTATTTTATCCCTCAACCTGTCTATTGCATTGGTTAAATCGGTGGTGTCTAATTCTGCTTTAAAGGTAAGAATGAGCACTAGTAATACTTCCTTTGGCGATTGATATTGGGATAAAATGCTTGTTACCGTAATCACATCCTGATCATTTTCCGCCAGTTCTTTTATCTTCTGCTGTGTTTCTGACGTTAAACCTTCGCCCATTAATAAACTACGGCTTTCCCTGGCTAGTATAAAAGATACGAAAATTAAGAGTGTACCCACCAAAACAGAAGCCAGTCCATCTAAAAATGGAAGATTTAAATTGTGGCTCAACACCATAAATATAAAAACAATCAATAATCCTAAAACGGCAGCTCCATCCTCAAATAATACTAAAAAGCCAGAGGGATCTTTACTTTTAATAATCGCTTTCCACCATGGCAAACCTTTACGTGTTTTGTTAAATTCTTTCATCGCAATGATCAAAGAAGCACCCTCAAATAAGAAAGATAAACCCAATACCACATAATTCCAGGTTGGATTGCCCAAAACTTCAGGATGACGGATATGTGCAATCCCTTGCGAAATAGATAATACACCACCTAAACCAAAAATCATGATGGATACAATGAACGACCAGAAATACAGCTCTTTACCGTAGCCAAATGGACGGGATTTGTCAGGCGGTTTTACACTTCTTTTTAAGCCATAGAGCAATAAAAGCTGGTTGCTGGTGTCAACTGTAGAGTGAATGCCTTCGGCAATCATCGATGAACTGTTGGTAAATGCCCCCGCAATGAATTTAGTTACTGCAATTAATAAATTGGCCGCTAATGCGCTGTAAATAGAATTTTTGGCTCTTGCCATAGATTAAGAAATGTAAAGGATTTATTTCTTAAACGGTTTTAAATTGATTTGGTTTTGAAAAGTATAAGCAGATACGATTGTCATTTCGACCGCAGTGGAGAAATCTTTTAACAAAGTTTAAAGATTTCTCCATTTCGCTATGCTCCATCCGATAGCTATTGGATCAGGATGACGGCTATTTTTGGGTTTTTTAACCTAAAATTTCATCAATCAATTTAATTTCAGTTTCACTAAATTTAATGTTATTTAATGCTTTA